>MRWF01031326.1_pt1 | contig 267655 bp, 252 predicted proteins | sample 1013331 | NCBI WGS metagenome assembly MRWF01 (sample SAMN06117577, study PRJNA244670) | biofilm metagenome | biome: Water; feature: Cathode Biofilm; material: Biofilm; isolation source: microbial consortium enriched at the cathode of a solar microbial fuel cell | place: USA: District of Columbia...
CCAATGCCTTCACCTTGCGCCAGTCCAGGCCCGAGAACAGTGCCTCGAACTGAGCATGGTTCAGCGACATCATACCATCCCGAACGGCGGGCCAGGTGAAGGTCGTATCTTCCAGCCGCTTGTAAGCCATGACCAGGCCGGTGCCGTCAAAATACAGGAGCTTCAAGCGGTCGGCTCGCCTGGACCGGAACACAAAAACCGTGCCGGTGAACGGGTCCTTGCGCAAAACGGACTGGACCAGGGCGCTTAGCCCATCATGTCCTTTTCTGAAGTCGACTGGCTTTGTCGCCACCAGGATACGCACCCGGTTCGAGGGGAAAATCATGATCCACGCCCAAGGGCGCACACGATATCGGCAATCCTGTCCGGGCTCACGGAAGCGTCCAGCCGGATTGTGGTTCCGCCGTGAATGATCTCCACCGCGGCCAGCGGCTTCGCATCCTCTTCAATGGACACAGGGGGCGGTTCCAGAACGGCCGGTACAAACTCGGCTCCCGGAAGATCCGGCACCACAAGTTTGCCCTCCCGTGCCAAACGCCGCCATGCCGAGAGATGGTTGGGCTTCATGCCGACACGCCGGGCGACCTCGTTCACTGTCACCCCGGGAAGATAGGTCTCCGCGACAAGCTGCCCCTTCACTTCATTGGGCCAACGGCGCATTCCCGTGTCGCGCGGCAAAATCTCATAACCGCATACGGACTCCATATGGAGCTCTCTATGGACTCCCAAACCCGCCTCCATTCCCAAATCAACAATGGGTATGGATTCCTGCATCACGACGGAAGTGAATAGGTGGGGGACAGCCGCCGCTTACTGATGTTCTCGCGGTAGCTTTGTTGGTTTGTAAAATAGAACCCTGTCGCACTGATATCGTAGGGCTGGGCGTAAAAGGTCACTGTCATTTTGTCCTCCTTTGAAAGTGGGTTGCGCTCCTGCAACCCTGCTTCCGGCCGAGGACGGAGATGGGAGGGGTAAAGGACAATCAATGCCGAGTGGTGCGGGCGCAATGCAATGAGCCACGGTCGGTGTTTATTGTCCTTTCGGGGAGATAAGAGGCAGAGCCTCTTAGGCTTCCCCGATCAACGGGAAAGGGCTGTAAGACAGCTCAATATGCCCTGCGCTAGGGATGGAAGCCGAATGGCCGAGACTGCAGGCTCGGTTCACGACAGCCCAACCCATTTACGCACCTTTCGCAGAAATATTCATTGAATTCCAAAAACTTAAAATAATGACTCATAATACAAAATCTTAAACTCTTCTATGTCGCGCCAAAGAGCTCTTGCCCGCGATTTTTCCAAGCTTCATGGATCTGAACCCGACAAATTAAGTCTTTTTTCTCCGAGGCAAAAAACAGCATCGCAACTTCATTGAGCCCTTTTCTCACAGCTGTACCAAGACACTCAATCAACTGGCGGTCGAGATCCTCTTGTTTGTCGAAAGGGTCCACATCCTCAAGCATGTGCGCAATCAGCCCTACGGCAAAAGAAATACCTCGCGGGACAATCGTGCCCACGAGCTCACGTGCTCGCGGGCATATTTTCTTAGTAGGTGTAGCACTATCGGGCTCCCCTCCAAGAATTGCCTCAATCTCCCGAAGTGACTTTCCTTCAACCCAAGCTATCAGCGCAGCTAAAAGAAGGTCGAGATGTTCTTTTGTTAGTTCGGCATTCTTGGCTTCGCCGCATGCAGATAAGATGCTTCCGCTTATATCTCCGAGAAGCGCTGACCGGGCGTCCTCATGCTCTTGCAGCCATTTGATCATCCATTCCAACCAACCGCTAACATTCGTTGGAAGCGAACCAATATCGGCTATGATCCGGCCCCTTAGATCAACTAGCAATTTTGCAGGCAAACCGCTCTGTGAGGACAGAACCGCAACATTGTGATCTACCTCTTCGACCTCTTCGCTTGTGACGACTTTCCTTAAAGCTTCAATCTTGTCGTCAAACTCTTTTTCTTCTTCTCTTCGTTTTGCTGCAAAAGAGCCCAAGGACTTACGCAGATCAAATAGGTGAGTAGCTTCGCTGGATTCATCCACACTCCGAAGGATCGCCATCCGATTAATTGTGTAATTGACATCGGGATCGGTAGCTTGACCTTGGATTAGGCGATCAAGAACGATTTCAAGAGGATCGGTAACTGTCACACAATGATCATCTTCGGGCAAAATGGCTTGAAGTTTGTCGACTACATCATTTTCCAGCGGCTCTTCTTTCTTAAAGGTGATGATCGGCTCAGGAATAAGGAGCACTAGTCCATTCGCGAGATGCCCCGCGCGCCCAGCTCTAGCCGCCGCATTTAGGATTTCATGGGCTTCGAGATTTTCACGACCACCTTTAACAGGGTCAGCACGCTTGTCTCCGGCCAAAACTGCGAGTTGGGCCGGCAAGTTTAGGCCCTGAGCCAAAGTTGGCGTGGCGACAATTACTTGGGCGCCGTCAGAACGCTTAAACATTCGTTCGGCGATATCACGCTCAAGTCTGAGCATTGCTGAGTTATGTGGTACCGCAGTAGCTGGCCCAGAGAGAAGAGAATGGTCTAAACTGCCAAGTTCTAATTCAAGTGCATCCCAACGCACCTGCTCGATTGGAGTTATTTCGACCTCTTGTGACAGCAAGCTTGATATTTGTTTTGCAACCGAAACCGCGTCCCGCTTAGTGTTGACGAAGACAATAGTCTTGAGACCTTGCTTGGCAGCAGCTGCAGCAAGTTCGACAGCTACGTGATTAGCGTTGGGCGTGAGCTGAAGTCGGCCAAATCTAATATTCCCGGTAAGCGTAACTTGATCTTCAAGTAGTTGTGTTGTGACGCAATGCGCTATCGATTCCTCTTGGGATAGCCAATTGTGCTGAAGCCCCCAGATTGCATAGGGGGTTGCCGTTAGCTGCCTTGCAGCCGGTGCTCGCAAATTCCTCGCCACGCTATTATTTTTCTTGTCTTCTGCGATCTGAACTTCAAGAGCTTGAGTGCTGGCTCTATTGAGTTGGTCGTCTTCATAAATGATTACACCGCGAGCCTGACGACTTGGTTTCCACAGCAGGTCAACGGCTATGGATTTTCGGCCTGTGAGCTCTTGGAGCCATTGTGCCAACTCATCGCCGTTTTTTAGCATGGCGGACAGGAAGAGGAAATCAGCTTCCGGCGCGACGTGGCTGAACCCCAAAACGCACAGCATAGCATCGAGGGCACGGCGTATTTTTCCACTCTCGGGGCTAAGCAGATGGCACTCGTCAAAAACAAGCAAGCCTACATCTTTGAACGCATCCGGCGCAAACGAGAGCATGGCCAAACACCGTTCAGGTGTCATGACCTCGATGTCACGAAAGACAGCAGCATCCTGCATGAGAAGGTCGAAATCGCTTGAAACGACTGATCCAAGCAATTCGCTCGGAAACATTTCTTGCAGGTCTTCGGTTAGCTGATCAACGAGTGCGTGAGTGGGAGCGAGAAAGGCAACTTTCTTGCCCCGAGCAAGGACGCCAGCAATCTTCAGAGAGGAAACGGTCGTCTTCCCAGCACCCGTGGGGAGAACCACAACTGAGGAAACGCCGGTTTGATGGAATTCGTTGGCGATTGCCTCGCGGTGATTAGACCAAACATATGGGAACTTTGCGGCGCGAAACCGGAGCCATCTCTCCCAGACTTCGGCGTTTGAATCGAATGGCGCTGGAGTATTAAGCAGACTAGCCTCAGAGATCGAGTTCGCCACAGCGAGCAAAAGGGACGCGAGATGGTACGGACCGGCGTATAAAATGTTGAGCCCTTGAGGGGCACCGATTGCGATGTCATAATTGGATGAAGAAAGTTCGAGTACGCGTTGGAAGGCTTGCTGAGGTCCAACAAATCGAGTGCCAGTCTGTTCGGGAGCGTCCACCCGAAGCATTTGTGCGGCCAGCATTTCGATACCGGTGGAAAGTGCCTCAAGCAGCGCTGCAAGCGCGCGAATGTCTAAGTCAATGTAATCAATAGGCCGACGCCATCTTGCGGCCCGCTTCAGGATTTGATTTAGCCGTCCCTTTGCAAGATCTTGGATATGCTCTGAGAGAATCGTGGCCTCATAGAGTTGTCCTGCTCGATTTGTCTCGATATTAACCGCAGCCTCATTGGCATCGGCATACTGTTCTGACGCAAGAAATAGGATCGCTGCCGCCACACTAGGATCAAGCCGATCCCGGTCAATGTTGGGTGGTAACTCGTCTCCATCATTCGCAGTAAGTTGCCTTCTGGCGAGGATTTGCTGGGCCGTTCCGGCAACAAACGCAGCTGCAGCGCGTGCCGAACTCTCAGGTTGCAGCGAAACGGCAAGTTCATATGAGTCTGCGATTCGTTCGAGGCTCCAATCGCCCTCTTCGCTACTGGATTCCACTTCAGCACCCCTAAGACGCATTGATGCTAATTCCGCATAATGGGAGGTGAGAATGGCAGGCAGCTCACTGGGATCTAGACCTGGTAGCTCCGGCGCTGACCGCAATAGACTGGCTGTCGCTGCATCAAACATCAACGGCTCCATCGTCGAGAGCATCGATATACGCGACCGCTTGTTCCGCCAACTGATCGAACCAGCCTCTCAGCTCAGGGGGAACGACCAAGCATGCTCCTAATCTCTGGACTTTATCGATACCGCTGATTTCATTGTAACCGGCGAAGAGCGCTTTTCGTCCGTCATCACTGTCGAGTTTGGTTGTTACTGCAAATGCAGCACGGTAACGCCGTTTAGCTCGATCAGTGACCGCCGCAGCAAGCTTAGCTGCCATGCCATCATCAATGCCAGCCTTTCCAAGTAAAGCGGTCGCAGCAGCGATTATCTCCGCGCTTCTCTTATTTTCGTGCCTATCACGGAAAGCTGGAATCACTTTATTTTTGAAAGTCGCAACTGGATCGTCGCTGCACTTGTCTTCAAAGACAGTGGTTCTATCGATTTGTGTTTTATCGCTCGACAACTCCAGCATCAGTCCATCAAGCCCTTGTGAAGTTGCGCTAACATGAGGGTCTTTCATATAAGCAGTTTCTCCATGGGTCTGACGTGCTGCAATCCACGAGATTGCTTCGAAAATAAATCCATCACGCTGCCAGCAAGGATAGCCCGTTCGCGGCGTTTGCTTCTCTTCTTGAACAGTGAGCCTAATTTTGGCCTCAGCTTTGAGTTCGGGAATAGTAAAGGCTGGCTTTGCCGGGATGAGCTCGGAAAGAATATGGCTTGCCTGGGCAGCCTGTCCCATCGCAATAATTGCGATTAAACGTGCAAGTTGGTCGCTATCCTGAACCTGCCATCGTTCTCCGGTACAGTTGTCGTCAATTGGGCAAGACATTGCTGCAAGTGGAAGCGCTGACGCCTGATTATCATTCTCGGCAGCAGCCTCTTGCTCGCTCATCAGCTTCTCGCTTCCCTGAGAGCACGATTGAAGAAGTGCCGTGTTGCTTTGTCTCGGGCTTCCGCATCAGTGAGCACGATATTCTTCATCTCGTTGTCACGCTGGAACATACGGATTGCGCCTTGGAAGAAGGCGTCACGAAACGCGGCATAGACAACATCGGGTGGGTTGTTGCGCAGCATCTCGGTCATGTCCTCATCCATGATATCGCGGTTGACCTGTTCGAAGCGGATCATGTCGGCTTCTGAGAAGTCTGTGCCGTGACGGTCATTGAACGCCTGAACGATCTCGGAAAGCTCTTTCTTTTCATCCTCTGTGTACGGCTTAGCGCCAAACTCGCTAATAGCCTTCAACGCTTCAGTATCGCCAGCACCGAGCGATGCGCTGCCCGCCTCTTTCTTCACGACTTTAAAAGCCTGTAGACGCAGCATGTCGTCGGTGATTTCGATCTCGGGCGGCACTTCACGGTTGGGCAGAAGTCGCGAGAGCCAGTTGCCGTAGGTCGCAAGCTTCTCAAGGCTCGTGTCTTCAAGACGCATGATCTGCGCTATAAAACTGTAGAAACGCCCGTAGCTCTTCAAAAGTTGCCGGAACTCTTCCTGCCGCCCCTCATCGTCATCCGCTTCAAAGCGCGCTACCGCGTGTTTTACGAGACCTTCGAGCTGCGCACGGTCAGCGCCGCTAAGTGGTCCTTTGAAGTATGTCCGCGCGAAGCGTTCGATCTCTTCCTTGTCAAGATAACCAAAGCGATAGAGACGTCCTTCAAGGTCATAGACCATGTTCGGATCAGACATTGCTTCCACGGATGTGACTTCGAAGAAGGGTTTGAACGCAGTCTGAATGTCCTCAATTGTGTTTTGAAAATCGAGGATGAACGTTTTGTCTTTGCCTGCGCGAGTTCGGTTTAATCGAGAGAGTGTCTGAACCGCCTGAAGGCCTGCAAGCTTGCGGTCTACGTACATCGCGCAAAGCTTGGGCTGATCGAAGCCGGTCTGATACTTCTCGGCGACAATCAGGATTTGGTATTTCTCAGGGTAAGGCGTACCGTCCGGTTTGAAGCCGTCGAAGCGGCCCGGCAGTTCTGTCTCGGAGAAATCATTCAAGTCAGCTTCTGTATAGGTTTCTCCATCAAGTTCTAGGTCACCGGAAAAAGCAACAAGCGCTTTTAGATCATCGTATCTTTGTTCCCGGATATACTTCTTCACCCCGAAATAATATCGCAGGGCATGCTCGCGGCTTTGTGTGACAATCATGGCCTTGGCCTGACCATCCAGCATGTCCATGACATGGCGGCGGTAATGCTCGACAATGATCTCGACCTTTTGGCCGATAGCCGTCGCGTGAAGGTTCGCATACCGAGCGACTTTGCGTTGGCCACGCCGCCCGCTCAGCTCGGGATCATCGTCGATAGTTTTCTCAAGTTGATAATAGGCCTTGTAGGTCATGTAGTTCTGGAGCACGTCCAGAATAAAACCCTCTTCGATAGCCTGCCGCATCGAATACAGATGGAACGGATGGGGTAGACCGTTGGGGCCTTTCATCCCGAACCGCTCAAGCGTGACATTGCGAGGGGTAGCCGTGAAGGCGAAGAAGCTTATGTTGGATTGTGGCCCGCGAGCCTTCTGATATTCTGCAATCAAGTCCTCAATGTCGTCACTCGACGAAGCTTCACGCGTAAGCGCATCTGTCATTGACTGCGCAGCCTTGCCAGACTGGCTTGAATGGGCTTCGTCGATGATGACAGCAAAGTTTCGCTTGCTCTGACCCGAGAGAGCCTTGAGGTGATCGGTCGAAAACTTCTGGATGGTCGTGACGATGATCCGCGCACCTTTGGCGATAGCGTCCTTGAGCTGACGGGATGTACCGTCGATCTTCTTCACGACGCCTTGCGTCTGTTCGAACTGCGAGACCGTGCTTTGAAGCTGGCGGTCGAGAACGATGCGATCCGTGACAATGATCGCTGTGTGGAACACCTGGGCGTCATCTACATCGTGCAGATTGATCGCATGGTGAGCGAGCCAGCCAATCGTGTTGGACTTACCGGAACCCGCCGAGTGCTGAACAAGATAGTTCTGCCCTGCGCCGTTCGCACGGGCATGAACCATGATTTTCCTAACCGCGTCGAGCTGCTGAAAGCGCGGGAAGATCATCACTTCGTTCTTGCCGCTCACCTCCAACGTCATGAACTGGCCGATGATGTCGATTAGGACCGAGCGGGAGAAGATGGCCGAACCCCAATCGCCATCGGCATAGAGATAGGCGATGCGGTGTTCTCCCTCCACATCGGGATTGCCTGCGCCACCGTTGCGGCCCCGATTGAACGGAAGAAAACGAGTCTTGCCGTTTTGCAGACGCGTGGTCATCGACACGTTGTCTTCATCGATGGCGAAGTGAACGAGTGCGCCCCGCTTGAACGTCAGCAACGGCTCATTCGCAGGCGAGCGATCAGTGCGATATTGCTTTTCTGCATGCCTGAACGTCGTGCCTGTCAGAAGGTTTTTGGTCTCAATCGTTGCAACGGGCAGCCCGTTTAGGCAAAGTACGACATCAATTCGGTTGCCGTGTTTCTGACTGTAGACGACCTCATCCATAACGCTGAGGATGTTCGCCTCATATTCGGCTATGCGTTTGGGTTCCAAGCCGCTCGCTGGACGGAAAAAGCAGAACACGAACGGAATGCCGGGGACGATCTTTAGGCCCTGACGGAGCACATCCAGCAGACCGCGATCCTTAAGCGCCTTGTCGAGCTGTTTGAACAGAACATCTTCGGCTAAACCCGAATAATGCTGCTCAAGCTTTTCCCATGATTCCGCCTGCGTATCTTTCAGAAACAGAACGACAAGTTCACGGTCCATCGCCAGCGGCTTGTCGAAGTGGATTTCACCTACATAGCCACGGCTTTTCTCGGAACCGATGCGACGAAGATAGCCTTGGGTTGAAACAAGGCATTCGATTAAATGCTCTTGAAGTACGTCTTCTTTATGAACGTTCGATGCAGTATGTTGGATCATTGGGACACCTCCTCCAGCAAGCTGGCCGGGTTCCAAACACACTTTGCAATCTGGCGGTAAAGTTCCCCCCGAGCATCAATGCTCGCCTTCTTAAATTCAGTTATTGGTTCAAATGGTAGTTCGCGTTCGCCGACAAAACGCACAAAGCCGGGATTATGCTTGTAGCAATTGGGATTAAGTGATTTCGCCAAAAGGTTCTGCGAGAAATAGTGCCCCAGCTTGTCTACATAGGGTTTGTCGCCGTAGCTGGCATTAAAAGACTTTGGCAGGAGTAGCAGGCCGCCAATCCGGTTCCGATGTTCGGCAAAATCAGCGGGGTGTTCAAACTCATCCGTATGGCGCTCAAAATGGTCCGCCCAGATATGCTCGACTTCATAAGTAACCCCACCACCTCCGACATATTCTTCGAAGCGTGAAGCCATGCCAGATTCCACTTCGATGTAGTCGATCATTCTGGCGAGTATCCGGTGGAGAACTTTCCGGTTCTGTTGATGCAAATAGAGGCCGATCCCTTGGCGATGGTATTCACTATTCGCGTCAAAGTTCTCTTCTTCGGCCTGCAGCTTCTCGTAAAGCAGCTTAGCAAGCGCTGCTGAATCCAGCCCTCGAATATCGCGCATGACGAGGAACATTGCATACTGCATTGTCGAGTAGGCAATGCTCCGGAAATTCCACAGTCGCCAAGTGAGCAGAATATCGAGAAATTTCGCGGTGATGCGGATTTTGCGGTCAATCTCTGCTGTCGTATCGGTCGGTCTTAGTGGTGCCAGCAGAATCTGATACTGCTGAGTGAAGCCGTTTCTAGCATTGTAGCAAACGTGCTCAAGCCCAGGCGTTGTCTTGGCAGAAGCATTCAACAAGCGAAGATACTGTTTCGAATAGAAATCGAAATCGGTGTTCACGAACCTCAGAAAGTCAGACGGTTTTTCTAAGCCTACCTGACGGCGTGAATCCCTCAGCCAGCGGTGATACTCTGTACCAATCCGGTCGAAATCCTCTTGCTTTGCGCCCTTTTTGCGCTCGCGAATTTTCGTCGCGTATTGGCTGCGAAGCCATGCCTTAAAAAAGTCGGCATCACCTTCCTTGTCCCAATCGACAAGATTGCGAATCCGGGCCTTCCAGCGGCTATTCACATCAACGCGAGCATCCTCATCGATATTCGCCAGCAAGTAACCTTTCAACATGTCAGTCGGGCTAAGAGAAAGGCCCCGATCATTCATTGTCTCGAATATTGTATAGGCATCGTCATCAGAGTAAGCGGTGATCTCGACCAAGTGGACGTTTTCTAGCATCCAATCGATAAAATAGGGCAAGGCCTTGTCGCGCAGTTCTTCGGGGAACGCCGCATCAATGTCCTGATACCGGTCATAGAGATTTTGGACAGACTCCAGCGCGTCAGTGGTGTCGAACGCCTCTCCTTCAAATAATGCTTCCATGCATGGCGACCGCTCAGCAACATCGAGATTGAAGGATTTTTCGCCAAAGCGTTCTGAAAAAATGAGTTCGTCGATCTGAACTTTGTCTTCACGACCACGCTGGAGGTTGTGCAGTAAGATTAGAAATAGGGAAAGGCTCGTTAACCGCTGTTGGCCATCAACAATATAGTTCGCGCTCTCTTTCTTGCTGATGATGATTGAGCCAAGGAAATAGTGGGGATAATCAGCAACTTTCTTTCTTTCGTGCGAATCGTCGTAATCTTCAAGGAATTTTGTGACGAGGTCATTCACAAGCTCAGCGGCTTGTTTTTCACCCCATTTGTACTCTCGCTGATAATAATCAATCGAATATTTAACGCCCTTCAACAGCTCACGAACGGTCTTCGCTTTTCCGAGAATTTCTCTCATGCGCGCACCTCCCGAAGAGCCATATCCTCTTCAATCTGATCTAGTCGGCGGTCGGTGTGGCCAGACTTTCCCCAGGTAGCGACGTCGATCTCGCCAGACACCGCATTTTTTATCAGGGCGGTGCGAAATTCTTTGAGGCGATCAATAGATAATTGATTTTTCTTTTGAAGCTCGTTTATCTGCTTGGTGCGGACTTCAACATAGCGAGATATTTCTCTTTGCTCTTCAAATTCAGGGACGGCAACTCGTATTCTTCCGAAATTGTCTGAATTAAGCCTCATAAAACCTGAGTGACCTGTTCCCAATCCTTTCGAAAGCAATCGAAATGCAGCTTTCATCGGTTCAGTCTTAAACAAGCGAAGAAAGTATCCAGCATGTGCTGAGGCGCCAACATCGAAAATTGAGTAGTCAGGGCTTACGATGCCTTCAAAGTCCGAAAGGCCAAAAAGACCAATTGCCGCTCGCATACGGTTCATGACGATCTGCCCAGGGAACACTTTTTTGTAACCAATCAAATCACTGGGTAGAAGTTCCTTGTCAGAAACATCATTATGAGGAACCAGCCCTTCCTTCATCCTTAAGGAGAGAAGCATTTCTTCGCCATTGGCGCTGTACTGCGTTTTTTCACTGAAAAAATATTTTAGCCGAACAATCTTCCAGTGTTTTGGTCGGGAAACTGTCCATTCTAACTCGCTTGATGGCACAAGCTCTGCACTACCATCAATACCAAGTGTAACGGCGTTTAGAGTTTCATCTGCGAGTTTCTCATCAAGAATTCCAGAAAGGCGCTGCTTCTTTTCAATCATCTGATCGAGGAGGGAAATTTCTCGATCCAAGAAATCGACGACACTTTTTTGGGTATCAAGATCAGGTATCCATACTTTGTTTGACAAGCTTTCCTTTTTAATGTGACGCATGGTGCTTCCGTGTGCATCGTCGTCTGCCCACCTCGGAGCGTGCGCTTTGATCACGTAATATAAGTACTTCTTCAAAGCATTCTTCTTCGGTAAAACCTTGAAGATGTGCTGGTTCAAAATCGCGTCGCCGCGATCCCAAATAAAGGCATCGATGGTAGCAGACCAAGAAAACAATAGATCGCCGTTACAAATGAGATGACCTCTGTTTATCGATCCGTCAAAATAGTTATCGAACTCTCCGCCAGTTAACTGAGCGATTCGTAGTATCGGAAGACCAGCGTCTCCCCAATCTGATGGCTTGAATGCTGCTCCGTTTAGAAATGTGGCCGCATGTTTGATGGGCATCATCATGCCGCGACCTCCTTTAGCAGACCGGCGATCTCAGTTTCGAGTTCTCGTAACTCCGCATCGATTTCCTCAAGCGGGCGCGGCGGTGTATACTGGTAAAAATAGCGATTGAAGTTAATCTCGTACCCGACACGGCCAACCTTCTTGTCGCTTGTGTCTGCGTAGCTCTCATCGACCCAAGCATCGGGCACGAACGGCAAAACCTCACGCCTCACATATTCGCGCCAATCTTCCGTCAGTGGCACAAGCTCATGGTCTCTCAGATCAGTATCTGGCTCTGGCTTGCCGTTCTTGTCGGTACAGATGTCGGCGTATTCGTCACGCTCCGATAGCGCCGCTAAGATTGCTTTCTTGATAGCTGCACCAATCTTTAACCCAGTCGCCTTTAACGCCTTGGACAGTGCTTTCTCGAAGGCATCACGATTGGTGAATAGCTGCTCACCAATTGTCTGAAGTGCGGCCTCGATAGTGGCCCTTTCAGATTCATCCAGACGTGCAAATGGCTTTTGCACTGCCAAACGAGCCAGTCGTTCATCGGACACTTGAAAACCTAATTTCAATGGACGCTCGACGCGAATCTCTCGGTAGCCAAAGTCGGTGGTATCAAAAATCTTGGAAACATCGTCCTGACCACTCTCGCCGTTGAGGAAATCTGCATAGAGGCGGACGATCTCTGCTCGGGCTTCATCAGTAATTTCGCGGCGCTTAGAGCCGAGGGATTTTCTCATAGATTTCCAGAAGCGCTCGCCTGATGCATCGATCAGCTGAACCTTACCCTGACGGTTTTTAGGCTTCCGGTTGGTGAGCAACCAAACATAGGTTTGGATTCCCGTATTGTAGAAAAGGTCTGTCGGCAGAGCGACAATTGCTTCGACCCAATCGTTTTCGAGCATCCAACGGCGGATTTCGCTTTCGCCAGACTGCGCGCCGCCTGTGAAGAGCGGCGAACCGTTCATGACTATGCCGATGCGCGAACCGTCTTCGTCATCGCGCATCTTGGAAATCATGTGCTGAAGGAAGAGAAGTTGCCCGTCCGAGATACGGGGCGTGCCAGCTCCGAAGCGACCTTCCATTCCCATGTTCTCGGCTTCCGCCTTAATCGGGTCCTGATACTTCTTCCAGTCCACGCCATAGGGTGGATTAGATAGCATGTAGTGGAACTTCTTGCCCGCATGCGCATCCTGCGTGAGCGTGTTGCCAAAGGCGATTTGCTCAGGGTCGTGACCTGTAACCAGCATGTCGGATTTGCAGATACCAAAGGATTCGTCGTTCAGCTCTTGCCCAAACAGCTCAACGCGGATCGACGGGTTAAATTCGTTCAGCGCTTCCTCGGTCAGCGCCAGCATGCCGCCCGTTCCACAGGCGGGGTCGTAGACCTGACGGATGATACCTCGCCCCGTTAGCTTCACATCGTCATTGGCAATGAGCAGATCGACGATCAGTCTGATAACTTCACGAGGGGTGAAGTGCTCTCCCGCTGTCTCATTTGATATTTCCGAGAAACGACGGATCAGTTCCTCAAAGAGATACCCCATCTCAAGATTCGAGATTATCTCGGGGTGCAGATCGACTTCGCAAAAACGCTCGAATACGTTCCATAGGATGCCGCCATCTTTTAGGCGCTTAAGCTGATCGGAGAACCGGAACTTATCAAGAAAAATATCGCGGACGTTCGGAGAGAACTTAGTAATGTAGTCGATAAGGTTCTGGTGGAGCTGACCAGGGTCCTGCCCCTTCAGGCTCTCAAAGGTGAAACGCGAAAGATTATAGACCTTCACGTTGCCGCCGACTGCACCAAAAAGGATCATGTCGCGGGTTGCTTCATCGGCATTTTCAGGGAGCGTTTTTTCTGCCTCAAGAACGGCCAGCTTACTGCTCTCTAAGAGGCAATCAAGGCGACGCAGGACGACGAACGGCAGCACAACCTTGCCGTATTCGGATTGCTTAAAATCACCTCTTAGAATTTCCGCAATTGACCAAACAAAACCGCCTAGACTCTTAATGTCGCTCACGAATTACCTTTCTTCCTTTTTGTCGCGCCTACATCGTTCGCAACAGTATTTTCTTCAATATACAGCCTCATGAAGTCACGAATGACCTGCGCGGCGGGACGGTCTTTCGCCCGACACATCTCGATAAATTTTTCTCGAAGGTCGCGCTCCACTCGGATGCGAAACCCGGCGTCCTTACCCGTCATGACCTAAGTGTATCCAATGTGATCACAAAGGGAAAGAATAAACCCAAGATTGTTGAAGGCAAAGTCATCAACTTAACAATCTAAAGACGGGTTCTTGGTCGTATCCAAACGTGAAAGTTTGGACGTAGGTATAGGGTTTCGAAAAACCTGATCGGCATTAAATCGGCGCACGGTTTGTCAGGGCTCCAAGGGGCAGAAGGCTCATTGGTCGATGGGATGGTTCCAAGGAAGGGCAGGAACGCCCTCCAAGTCGATGGGTGCAGGGAAAGCGAAGTCTCCCGCGAGTGGTCAAACGACGATACGTTTGTATGGCGCTGATTGGCTCAATGCCGGATCAGTGCCACAGGCCGGCGGGGATGCAACGGGGACGCGCAGCGGGTCCCCTTGCCAAGATGTGCTGTGCAACAGCACACATCTTGCATTCCATTTTAAAAGTCAGTGCGGAGCGCCAACCTCCAACAAAGTCTCGACCGACAGCCTCATAGGTGTTGAATCGAAAACTGGTTATTGCCTAACAGAAGGACTAAATTTGCGTTGGAACGAATTGGCACTGTAGGAATAGCTGATGGCATCAGGCCGCAAAACTTCGAATGACGATGCAGAGAAAGCTCTGCTTGAAGCACTAATCGATGAGTTGTCGGACAAGCAACTTTCTTCGCGCGATCTGGACGACGTTATTAATCAGCATCTTCTTGGAGCGCCCCCAGAGCCTGAACACACCTCCCCCGACCAGGAAAATCAAGAGCAAGATAGCCGCCCTTTGATAGCGGACATCATCGCTCGCAGGCGACCAAAACTCATTAAATCGCCGTCAGGAAGGGTCATAAAAAACCCCGATATTAGTGCGTCTTCAAAAATGGGAGATGCTACGCGAACAATCAATCCTTTGAAGCTCAAGGCAAAGGTATTGGCGCTAGCAACTGCAGAGCTTTCCAAAATTAAATCTACAAAACTGTTGCAAGAAATCGGAGAAATATTAGAAGATAAAGACTTGGGAAGGAAATTAGACGCATTAACAAAACAACACATAAGGGAACAGATATCTGAACTGTTCTCTACAGCGTCTAAATCTATATTCACATCAGAAGCTGAGTTCCATGACTTCGTCCGGGAAATAGCTAGCGAATTCCTCGCCCCAATGGGGAGGGCTGAATTGCCTACTGAAGCACCTGCGTTGTGGGCTGACCGAACCACAGGTCGAGAGGTGACACCCGTCGATTTCATCAAGGAATATTACGGCAAGTTTGTCGCTGCCGATCTCCCCCAGCAACATCGACTGCCCCGCCCACTCCTGCGCGAATTAGATATGCCACTCTACAACGCCTACGCAGCATGGATTAAAAGACATCCTGAGGATGACTTGCACCTCCCTACCCGCTCTCAGCTAGTCGATCTCGAGCTATCAAATCTTGATGAGGCTACCCTCAGACGGGCGGGCCGTCTTAAGTCGACCGCATATCGGCGGAAAAATGATTTGTAAATTTTAAGTCTCAAACATTGACAATTTATGTCTCGTTCACTATGTTTATCTTGTCAAACGGATGAACAGAGAGGACTAGTTCATGACTTTGAGCACAGAGCAAGAGAACCGTATCGCCGAGATCGCACGCAAAGGTGGCACTATCCCGACAACTGGGTTGCCATCGAAAACTAAAGAAAAGATCGACGCCATCGTCAACAAAAACAAGTAGTCACGGACGTTCGAGCGAAAATCTCTGACCCGGCGACCTCTGTTGCCGGGCTTTTCGTTTTTAAATCAGTAAAACGAAAGAAAATTACGTCGTTTTTACTTGGGGCTATAGGATTTTTGTCCTAACATACTTGTTCTTGTTTTGTTCTTATTCTTTGAAAGAGACAAAAAAGAGAAGCCCAAGCAACAAAAGGCTCAGGAGGGCCGAGGAGAAAAAGACATTGACCGGCACGTCACACGACTATGAAATCGACAAGGAAGGCATGCCCACCTTGTCTATCGATTGGGAGCTCTATGCAGAACTCCTCAGCGAATCCGACCTTACGGACGAAGAGAAGCGCGAATTCATCGAGACCTTGTGGTCTCTGGTCATAAGCTTCGTTGACCTGGGCTTTGGGATCAGCTCGGAAAGCCGGATCACGAACCTATTGCCCGATGGCGTGCCTGAGATGTTGAACACCCACATAAACGACGAAAGGAGGTCGCCATGAACAAGTACCTACGCAATCAAAATCCCGTCAAACTAGATAAGGCCATTATCTATTGCCGCGTATCTAGCCCTAAACAAGTACGCGAGGGTCATGGCCTTGACTCCCAGGAGCGGCGATGCCGCGAATACGCGTCCTTTCGTGCGTATGAAGTGGTGGACGTTTTTCGAGATGACATGACAGGTGGAGAAGAAAAACGCCCTGGCATGGACAGTCTGATCGCCTTTCTCAGAAAGCATAGAACTAAAGAGCAACACGTCGTGCTGATCGACGATATTTCGAGATTCGCAAGGGGCATGGAAGCACATGTGGACTTGAGAAAAATTCTCCGAGAAGCGGGCGGCAAACTGGAAAGCCCGACGCTGGAGTTTAACGATGATGCAGATTCCATCCTTGTTGAACACCTGCTCGCCTCTGTTGCTCAGCACCAACGCGAGAAGAACGCCGAACAGACATTCAATCGGATGCGCGCGCGCATGATGAACGGTTACTGGGTGTTCCAAGCCCCTGTCGGCTATCGCTACGAGCGCCAAGGTCATCACGGTAAGTTACTGGTGCCCGACCAACCTGTCGCCGGCATATTAAAAGAAGCGCTGGAGGGCTATGCTGCGGGGCGCTTTGATAGCCAGGCGGAAATTCGCCAATTTCTTGAAAGCCAGCCCCTCTACCCAAAAAACAAGCAGGGTAAGGTCGTCCAACAACGCGTGACCGATATTCTCGACCAGCCGCTTTACGCGGGCCACATTACGAAAGCCGATTGGAAGTTGAAATTGATAGAAGGCAAGCATGAACCGATAGTGTCGCTTGAGACCTGGTTCAAGATTCAAGCTCGCCGCAACGGGGCTTTAAAGGCCCCTACACGCAGAGACATTAGCGCGGACTTCCCTCTACGCGGTTTCGTCCTTTGCGCCGACTGTGGCAAGCCTTACACGGCCTGCTGGTCACATGGGATGACGAAGCAGTATCCTTATTATCTTTGCGACACAAAAGGCTGCCCGAGCTACCGCAAGTCGATCAAACGCACTGCCCTCGAAGGAGCGTTTGAAGAGATTGTGCAGAACCTCCAGCCAGGAGAGAAACTCTTCGCTCTGGTACGCGCGATGTTCACCGACGCATGGAAGCAAAGACAAGCTCAAGCAAGCTCGCTTACGGACGGCTTGAAGCGGGAACTCACGAAGCTGGAAAATCAGATTGATGGCTTTCTAAATCGCATCGTCGATGCGTCGAGCCCATCAGTCATCACTGCCTATGAAAAGAAGATCGAATCTTTGGAAACGCAGAAGCTTTTAATCGAAGATAAGCTGCAAAATGGATCACAGCCTCGCTACACCTTCGACGAGCTTATCGAACTCACCTGTGATTTTTTGGCAAGCCCTTGGAATCTATGGCGTTCTGGCCAACTGCACCTGCGTAGACTGGTGCTAAAACTGGCCTTTGCCGAACGCATGATCTACTGCCGTAAAAACGGTTATCGAACTGCAAAATTATCTTTGCCGTTCAAGGTGTTAGACCAGATTCAAAACCATCCGGAAGGGATGGTGCGGTCGAGAAGACTCGAACTTCCACGGGTTTTACCCCACAGCGACCTCAACGCTGCGCGTCTACCAATTCCGCCACGACCGCATATTCGATTGTTCCCGGCGCCTCTCAGCGTCGAGGCGCTCCATGTAGCAAAAGGAATTTGGGGGCGCAAGAGGCCTTTTTGCATTAATTCACAGGCACGCGATTTTTCTTATGCAGAAATGCTTTAGTCCCTCACAGAGGGCCATCGGTGCGCATCGGCCGGATGTCCGGCGGACGCATCAGAACTTCCGTGATCGAGATGCCTATCCGCTCGCCGAGCAAAACCACCTGCCCCTTGGCGACCAGCGTATTGTTGGCATAGATCTTCACATCGTCGTCTTCGGCCACATCAAGGTCGATAACGGCGCCACGCCCCATGCGGAGCAACTGGTGGACAGGCATCTCGTTCTCCCCGAGAACGACGGAAATATCGACTTTGATTTCATCGAAGGTAGTCATCGGACGCCTTGATCCTTAAATAGGGCTACTGACCCGCCAGCGCTTAACCATACCACGGCATGGCAAGCCAGCTCAAAAAACAATGAAGTGTCATCCACATGTCACCCGCCGATAGAGACGCTCTTTCCCTTAGTTTTCTGCCAGTTTCCGGCTCGCGGCCGGTCGAATGGCGGATTTCCGACGAACTGGTCGATTATGAGACCGCTCTTCGGGAAATGGATGAAAGGGTCCAGAGAATCATTGCCGGCGAAGCCGACGAACAGGTCTGGCTGCTGGAGCATCCCCCTCTCTACACCGCCGGCACCAGTGCCAAGGACAGCGATCTTGTCGCTCCCGACCGCTTTCCGGTCTACCGGACAGGGCGCGGTGGACAGCACACCTACCATGGGCCCGGGCAACGCGTAGCCTATGTCATGCTCGATCTGAAGCGGCGTCAGCAGGATGTGCGGGCTTTTGTTTCCGCACTTGAAGCCTGGCTCATCAGCACGCTCTGGCACTATCACATTCGCGGCGAACGCCGGGAAGACCGCGTCGGCGTCTGGGTGCGCCGGCCAGACCGCGGGGCGACGGTCGAGGACAAGATCGCCGCAATCGGCATCCGCCTGCGCAAATGGGTCACGTTCCACGGCATCAGCTTCAACGTGGAGCCTGAACTGGATCATTTTGACGGCATCGTGCCCTGCGGCATTACCGAACATGGCGTGACCAGTCTCGTGGATCTCGGCCTGCCCGTTACCATGGCCGAAAACGACAGCGTCCTTCGGGCCGAATTTGAAAAGATATTTGGCCCCACGGTTTCCGTGTGAAGCCACTCGCGCGGTGGAGGCTTCAAACAGGCGCATTGAACTCTAGGTAATATCGAGTTCAAACTTGAGTTGTGCCAAAAACCAAAAAGCAACCTCAAGAAATTCCATTGTTATTTTTGCGAGTAACATTCAAAATCGCATGAAGTTTTCATTTTTTTAGTTCAAAGACGGCTTGGAAACCGGTCGGATTTAGTATTCCTTCATTCAGATGAGCGAATACAGACACAAACCTTCTCAACTATGGGAATGAAGTTTGTGACCCAGGCTCTCTCAGTTCGCTCCCGCCGGAGCGTGATCACCAAAATCCTGCTGGCAGCCGCCGGCGTCATTGTTCTGATCTTCGCCGGCTTCGGCCTCTTCAACGACACCCTTCAGCGCAACGCAAAGACGGACGAAGTTCGCGACTACATGACCGGTGTCGGCCAGTCGGAAGTCAATATCGTCACAAACTGGTTCGAAGCGCGCATGCTGCTCATCGAGGCGTTGTCCGAACGCATTGCCAAGCAGCCCGAGGTAACGCCCGAGTTCTTCGACCTCAAGACCCTAACCAGCAATTTCAGCGCGACCTATTTTGGTGTGGAAGCAGACGGCGCCTTCAACATGTGGCCGCCGGCAGATCTACCCGAAGGCTACGATCCGCGCGTGCGCCCCTGGTACAAGGATGCCGTCGCGAAAGGCGGACCCGTGATCACCGCCCCCTATCAGGACGCCTCAACCGGCAATCTCATCGTGACGGCTGCAACACCGGTAAAAACCGGTGGCACCCTTTCCGGTGTGGTCGGTGGTGACTTTGACATCACCACCCTGGCGAACATGCTCGCCTCGTCGAACATGAGCGGCCTCGGATACGTCTTTGTGGCAGACTCCAAGGGCACCATCCTGGTGCACCCGGACAGCAACATGATTTCCAAGCCGCTCAGTGAGCTGTTTCCCAACGAGCCGGTCAAGGTCAGTGCAGAACCGCAATACGCGTCCAGTGTGAATGGCGACCGTATCGTCCAGTTCGTTCCGGTCACCGGTTTGCCGGTCGACTGGCAGATTGGCCTCTCCGTTGATCGAAACGCCGCTTTTGCGAGCCTGACGAGCTTTCGATATTCGGCACTCTTTGCGACTGTGATCGCAACCGTGCTGATGCTTGCCATCCTCGGTACCCTGTTCCAGACACTGCTGGCCCGTCCGCTCGCGTCCGTGACCAGTTCAATGGCCCAGATTGCGGAAGGCGATCTGGAAACCCCGGTCCTGGGCCTGGAGCGGAACGACGAGATCGGCTCTATCGCCAATGCCGTGGAGGTGTTCAAGACCAACGGCAAGGAACAGCGTCGCCTGGAAGCCGAACGCGCTACCGAGCAGGAAGCAAAGCATCGCAGGGCAGCAACCGTCGACCAGTTGCTTGGAGGTTTCAACCAGGAAATCCGCAGCGTTCTGGAAACCGTTTCCAACGCCACAGAAGAACTGGAACGCACTGCCCGCGAGTTGGCTCAAACTTCCGAACAAAGCTCGACCGATGCGGAATCGGCTGCCCGGACCACCGGCGATACTGCCGCCAATGTCCGTTCGGTTGCCGCAGCATCCGAGGAACTGACGTCCTCTATCGCCGAAATCGCCCGGCGTGTCGAAGAGCAGGCCGGCATTTCCGAACGGGCCTCCAGCGCGGCTTCACAGACGGATCAGACCGTACAGAGCCTGGTGGCGACCACCGACCGGATTAGCCAGATCGTCAGTCTGATCAACGACATTGCCGCCCAGACCAACCTTCTGGCGCTGAATGCCACCATTGAGGCGGCCCGCGCCGGTGAAGCCGGCAAAGGCTTTGCGGTTGTTGCATCGGAGGTGAAATCCCTGGCCAACCAGACTGCACAGGCGACAGAGGAAATCGCAACGCAGATCCAGGCGATGCAGACCGTTTCGAACCGCGCTGCTGAAGCCATCCGCGATATCAGCAACGTCATTGCGGAAATGTCCGAGATCTCCAAGGATATCTCTGTGTCGGTCGAACAGCAGAGCCTGGCGACCAACGAGATTTCGCGAAACGTCAACGAAGTCTCTACGGGTACGGACGCCATCTCCGAGACGATTATCCAGGTCTCCAGCGGCGCTCAGTCAACCGGCCGAAACGCTGCGGATGTTCTGTCTACAGCAGAGGCACTGACTAGCGAATCCGCCAACCTCAGCTCGAAAGTCGACCGCTTCTTCGACGACATCCGCGCTGCCTGATCTGGCACAAAGGCAACTGGAAAAGGCGGGCCATTGAGCCCGCCTTTTTTGTTGCCATACCGGCAAACAAAGCTCGCTCAAAAGCTGAGGGTCAGGTGCCGGCCGCACCGCGCCCGGCTATTGAGCGCAGAAACACTTTCAGCTTTTCAGTTCCACCCGGCGACCACCCAAGTTCCCGCAGCCGGTCTGTCGTCATTTCGCCTGGCGCCTGGTCCGATGCTGCCGGCACCTCAAGGTTCAAACCTGCTTCGGCCGCATAAAGTGCCAGAAGGTCCTGGCGGTCGAGCAGAAGATCCGAGACGTTGTAGATCAGAAATGCTTCTTCATTTACCCGTCGCTCTTCCAGAACCAGGGCAACGGCAGCAGCAAGGTCGTCCCCGTGAACTTCCGTTCCCCTGCGCGGGGCAATCGGAATACCGGCTGCAAAATCCCTGAAAAGCCCCGACCATTTGTGGTCTGCCGAGCCTGACCCAGGGCCGTAAACACCGGTCGCGCGCAAAACGATGCCACGCATTCTCTGGCCGCAAAAAACCTTGAGTGCCCTCTCCCCTGCAAGCTTCACGTCGCCATAAAGCGTATCGGGTGCTGGTGCATCCGTTTCCGTAAGCTTTTCGCCTTTTCGGTGATCACCGTAAATAGCCCTGCTGGAGAGGAAAACGACTGTCCGGCAGCCCGCCTTCGCGGCCGCTTCAAAAAGACGTCGGGTACCGTCGACATTCAGCTTCCTGAACCGCTCTGGATCGTCCCCCTCACCGCCCCGGAACTTGCCGGGCTCGTGGACCAGCGCACAATGAACGAGTGCATCGGCTTGCGGGAGTTGAGGATCCGGGTCAGCAAGGTCATAGGTTCGAAAGGCCGCTGCGACGCCTTCAACCGGACGTCTGCCAAGAACCGTGACCGTGCAGCCATCGTCAAGCAGCCGCTTCAGGATGAACCGGCCAACTACCCCGCTTGCCCCCGTCAGAAGAACATGCATCAGGATGCCTGCTTTGCCACCCACTCCAGAGGACCGGGCAGACCGGTCACATCGTCCGGAATGTCGACACCGGTCGCAAAAGCCTGCCAGAGATCGATCAGAGGACGCAACTTGGCGGTCTTTTCATGCCCCTCCTGCCAGGGCTTTTCATACTGGTAATGCAGCACATGGATCTGCTTCCAGTTCCAGAGTTCCGGCAGGTTGAACCAGACATACTGGAGCGTGTTGAAGAGCACCGGCAACCCGTGCCAGTCGGGAAAATAGTCTTCCAGAAACGTCTGGTCCGTGCGCCGCCAGAAGGCCTCCGGCCTGTCCAGACGCGCCAGCATGGCCTCGAACGTGGCCATATTTGGCCGGGCGGTAAAGACACCGCTGTTCAACCGATGAAAATCCTGCAGGCTTTCGTAGACATTGGGCGCTGCGCAGAACTCGGGATAGTCAAATAGCTTGTCGCAGTTCTGCAGCACAATGGCATCAGCATCGATGAAGATGACCCGGTCATATTCCTCGAGTTGCCACAGCCGCAGCTTGACGAAGTTGTCCAGAGGCGTGTGAAAGACCGGCTTGCCGCCCTTTGTGAACGGGGCCGCCTTGTGAATGCGGCCGCGTTCATGGCGCGCGTTGAAGCTTTCGCTCGTTGGCAGGCGCTCACAACGGCCAAGCCGCGGACCGAATTCCGCAAGGGCGGCAAGATCCGCCTCACCGACCCCGGGCGTGTAGAGGACCACGAGGTCGGCTTCGGTTCCCGAATGCCGGAGCGAGCGCAGAAGCGCCGTCGCCCCGAGCACATAGTCCCGGTTCGTCACCAGTGTCACATAGGCAAATGTGCTTCCAGGTGCCCTGTCGAACTGAGGAGCGTCTTGCATTCCCGGCCTCAGGAGACGGACTTCAGACGCGGATGTTCCGGATCCCGCTCGATCTCGTCGGCAATTTCCTTGGTCCAGGCGGACACTGCCGGTACTCGGCTGCGGTCGACGCGGTAAGCGAAGTTCTTCGCGACGTCCACCACCTCGCTCAACAGGCCTTCTTCCAGCGTGATCGGATTGAGGCCCAGTTCCAAGAACTGCTTGTTCTCGACGACCAGATCGTTTTCTGCCGCTTCCTTCCGCGGGTTTGGCAGATAGGCAACCTTCGCGCCGGTAAGGCGGGAGATCAGCTCTGCCAGATCCCGCACCCGGTGGGTCTCGGTCATCTGGTTGAACACCTTGACGCGGTCGCCCTTTTTCGGCGGGTTCTTCAATGCCAGTTCAATGCAGCGAACCGAATCCTGGATATGGATGAAAGCCCGTGTCTGGCCACCGGTGCCATGAACCGTCAGCGGATAGCCGATGGCTGCCTGGATCAGGAACCGGTTCAGAACCGTGCCATAGTCACCGTCATAGTCGAACCGGTTGATCAGCTGTTTGTGGCGAAGGGTCTGTTCGGTATGCGTACCCCAGACGATCCCCTGGTGCAGGTCGGTGACCTTTAGCCCGTCGTTCTTTGCGTAGAACTGGAACAACAGCTGATCCAGGCACTTGGTCATGTGATAGATCGAGCCGGGGTTGGCCGGATAAAGGATTTCCTGAGCCGCTTTGGAGCCGTTCAGGGTCTCGACGTCAACCGACAGATAGCCTTCCGGAATTGCCGCGCCGACACTGGAATAGCCGTAGACGCCCATGGTGCCGAGGTGGACAAGATGCGCATCAAGATCCAGTTCCACCATCGCGTTGAGCAGATGGTGCGTGGCGTTGACGTTGTTGTTGACAGTGTAGTTCTTGTGCTGATCCGATTTCATCGAATAGGGCGCAGCGCGCTGTTCGGCGAAGTGAATGATGGCATCCGGCCGGTTGTCTGCAAGCCAGGCCTTGAACACTTCGTAGTCGCGGGCAATATCGATCAGGTGGAACCGGATTGTATTGCCGGTTTCCTGCTTCCAGATCCGGGTGCGTTCCTGGATCGAATCCATGGGTGTCAGCGATTGCACGCCTAGTTCGGCATCGATCCAGCGACGGCTCAGATTGTCGATGATATGAACTTCATGGCCCTGATCCGACAAATGCAAGGATGTGGGCCAGCCGACAAAACCATCACCGCCAAGTATCGCAATCTTCACTGAAAATCTCCCGGTTTCACGTTTCGGCACCGACCGTGTGGCACCGATTGCTTCATCTGAAAGATCAGATCATTGCGATATTTCCGTGACAACTCAACTTCGAATGTCGCGATTGATATAGAAACGACGATTGGCCACAGCCGGTTAAGCCGTATCGCGCACCTCAAAGGCACCCGAGCAGGGCTCTACCGGCTCAAGGTCCTTGACCAGGTTTACCCTTGCGAGGGACGGCCCATGCCAGAGCACATCCAGCATGTCGACAACGGTATCGGACGGGCCTGAAAACACGGCTTCGACCCCACCGGCGCTGAGATTGCGCACCCAGCCGGCCAGTGCCCTGTCTTCAGCTTCACCCGCACACCAGGCGCGGTACCCAACACCCTGGACCCTGCCCTCAATCAGCACGTGAACGGTCAATGGATCGGCGGTCATTCAGGTCTCCGAAGTTCGCGATGCTGCAAAAGCTTAGTGCAAACCTGCCTGTTCGCAAACGCCTGCTTGTGCTTCAGGCTGTGGACACTTGCGTGTCGCGCTTTTGCTCGTCAAGCATGACCAGCAGCGACGCACCGACAATCACCAGCGCTCCCGGCCAGAATGCACCGCTCGGGGCAAAGCCGAAAGCGAAGAAGCCGACCGCGATATTCAGCGGAAGCTTCAGGTGGTCGAAAGGCTGCACGAAGGCCGCATCGGCCTTCTGATAGGCAAGGGTCAACAGGTAGTTCGCCAGCACCGTCAGGGCGCCGGCACCCACGAGCAGCCACAGCGCCGGACCGGTTGGCACGATACCGCCCTCTCCCAGCGCAAGCAGTGCATTGACCGGTGTCAGGAGCAGCAGCAGGTAGATGGTGATGGAATCAGCATCTTCAGTTGCAGTCAGCTTTTTGGTGACGAGCGAAGTTCCTGCCCAGAATGCAGCTGCCCCGACCGGCAAAAGTGCTGCCAGGCTGAAGCCTTCCGTCCAGGGCTCCAGAATCACCATGCCGCCGGAAAAGCCCGCCAACGTCGCGAGCCACCGGATCAGACCAACCCGTTCCCTGAAGAACAGCTTGGCGCCAATGATAACGAAAAACGGCGAAGTCATCACCAAGGCGATTGCCTGCCAGATCTCGACCCGCGCGAGACCGGCGACCCACAACTGGATCCCGATCACCGCAAGAACACCCCGCGCCAGATGCCATCCGATCTGATGTGTCTTCAAGGCGGAAAAGCCGCGCCGCAGGACGAATGGCAGGCCAACGAGAAGGCCCAGTGCATATTGCCAGAAGGCCGCGGACGTTGACGGCACGCCCAGTTGCATGGTCGAGGCCTGCAGGGCGCCGTTCACGATGGCAAACGAAGCCCCTGCCCCGATCATGGCAAGCGCGGCAAATATGGGCTTCTTCGAATTGTTTGACATGGGCGTCCTATCTGCGATCCGTTCCGTCATCGTTCAGAACAGTCTCAAAAGACACACGCCCACCGGCCATCATCAAATGGCGGCGGTCAAGTTCTCTCTCATCCGGACTTTCGGGCGGCTTCGCTTGACGCCACCTCAACCGTCGGCTCCGGCATCTCACCGGATCTGCTGACCTTCGAACATTTTATCCGAAGCGCTCGCGGGCTCCGGGTTTCCCCGATACCGCCGGTGGGGAATTTCACCCCGCCCCGAGAACTGCTCTCCAAGAGCTTTCAGTATCCCTGAAATAGACAGGATGCAATAGTGGAAGCATGCCGAAAGGCACGTCAACGGCACATCAGGCCACGCAAACCCGATTTCTGCCAGCTTGCTTGGCGCTGTATAGCGCTTCATCAGCCCTGGCGATGGTCTGGCTGATTTTCTCGCCGTCACGAACGGTGGCAGCCCCTATGCTGACCCGCATCGAGATGAGCTGCTGATCGTGCAAGTGGGGCACGGTTTCGACGGCCTTTCGAATGCGCTCGGCGATTTCGAACGCTTCATTGAGGTCGCACCCTTCCAGCAGGCAATAGAACTCCTCACCGCCTGCCCTTGCAAAGATATGCGGCTCTTGAAGTTCACGTTTCAGCAGGCCGACAAGATGATTGAGCGCTGCGTCGCCGCAAGCATGGCCGTATCGATCGTTGATAAGTTTGAAATGGTCGACGTCCAGCACAAGGATGGACAGGCTGGCTGACGTCTTTTGTGCCCGTTCCTTTGCTGCAGCTGCCAGCTCGAAAAACCTGCGACGGTTGTAGGCCTCTGTCAGGGCATCGCGCTCTGCTGCCCACTTGAGCTGCTCTTCCAGACGTTTGCGTTCAGTGATGTCGAGCATGGATCCAGCAAGGCCGTTCACTTCGCCGGAGACCCGGTCACGGGTAACAGCCTTATGGAAGGTCACCGTTCGGCGCTCACCATCAGCATAGCAAACGTCCGCCTCATAGATCTGAACACCCCCCTGCTGCATCAGCTCTTCGTCGGCCGCTTCATAGACCTTTGCCAATTCAGCTGGTGCCACGTCATAAACACTGGCGCCGTTCACCTTGCTGGCCGGCAATCCGATAAACGCTTCAAAAGCCTTGTTGCAGCCGCTGTAAATGCCGGCCCGGTTCTTGAAGAAGATCGGAGAAGGCAGGTTGTCGATTGCTGACTGAAGGTTATCCCTCTCAATGGCGAGATCGCGGCATTTGCGGAATAGCCCACCCTGCCGCGCGATCACGAGTTCCGCGCGTTTAAGGGCAAGCAGCAGAAGGTCCGTGTCGTCGGCGTCGACAACATCATCCACACCGCCTTCCAGCAATGTCAGCTGAGTTTTTGCTGCCAGTTCTCCCGACGAACAAGCGATGATGAGGGTCGTATCCCGTATTCTGTGAAAATCGCAGGTCGGCAATTCCCCCGTCGCCCCGACATCCAGAAGACAGACCTGAAACGGGCAAGAGGATAGCGGCTGGACAGTCACCTGGTGCAGCACGTAACCGGCTGGAAGCGACGGCGGCGGTCTGTTGGCAGGCGAATAATACCCGACGTCAACCGCCTTTTCAGACGGTACCGACGTATTTTGGGTATCCGTTGCATGCATCCGTTCTGCCAAGGCGCACTCCTTTGAGCTTAACCTACGGGAAAATCGATAAATTCGGAGTTAAGAAAGTTTGCCGGCAACAAGAAGCCACTCTCATTGCCACCATGTCGGAATGGACGCCATTAGCGGGTCGCGAAATACGCGGCTATGTCTTGAGGTCTATCTGCTATCAATACCGGATTTTCGGCGGCCAATTCTTCACGGCTACCGTAGCCCCACAAAACGCCAATGCCTGCCACTGCGTTGGCGTTTGCCCCGACAAGGTCATGCTTGCGATCACCAACCATGACCGTCTCCGACGCCTGGATGTTTTCCTCGCTCAGGACATGCGCGATCAGCTCGGCCTTCGCGGACCGCGTACCGTCCAACTCCGCACCGTAGACCTTTCCGAAAAAGTCCATCAGGCCGAAATGCTCAACGATCCGACCTGCGTAACTATGGGGTTTTGAGGTACAGACGTGAAGAAGAAACCCGTCTTTCCTGAGTGTTGTCAGCAGTTCGGGAATACCCTCGATCAGCGAATTCTCGAACAGTCCCGTTACCGTGTAGCGCTCGCGATAAAAGGCTACGGCCTGATCCAGCACAGCCTTGTCTTCCGATCCCAGAAGAACCTTGAAGCTGTCCCAGAGCGGCGGCCCGATGCACCAGCGCAGCTCTTCCACATCAGGTGCCTGCCCACCCATCTTTTCAACCGCATACCCGATTGAACGGGTGATGCCTTCAAAGGGGTCAGTCAGGGTTCCGTCCAGATCGAACAGAATGGTCGAAGTCGTCATGATGCCCCGCAACGTATTGAAAAAGAAAGCGGCCTGGACCGGATGGTCGCAGGCCGCTGAATATCGGCAGTATCCGATGCCTGTCAATCAGGCTGCGTTAGGCGCATCACCCCGGATCAGGAAAACTCCATGATCACGGCGTCAACGGCAAGGCTGTCACCGGGCGTTGCCTTGATGGCGCTCACGACGCAGTCGCGCTCCGCTCTCAGCACGTTTTCCATCTTCATGGCCTCAACGACGGCAAGCTGCTCACCTGCCTTGACTTCCTGTCCTTCGGCCACCGCGATGGACACCACCAGACCAGGCATCGGGCACAGCAGCATCTTCGACGTGTCCGGCGGCAGCTTCTCCGGCATCAGGGCATCCAGCTCGGCAATCCGCGGTGTCATCACTTTCGCGACCACGGAATAGCCCTGCCAGTCGAGGCGGTAGCCACCGCGCAGGGTCCGGACCTGTACAGTCACATCCTTCGTGCCGACTTTTCCGGACCAGAGCGGATCACCTGGCGCCCAGTCAGCTTCCACATTGACAACGGGGCCATCGCCGATCGCGACATCAATTTCGACGGGCGTCCCCGGATACCCGGCAGCAAGCCGGATCGGAACATAGGTCTTGTCGAGCTTGATCACCCAATCTTCGCGGATGGCACCGGAATGGGCCCGCAACCGCCCGGGCAGGTGGTCCAGACGCTCGCGCTGCAACGCCCCCATGGACAGGGCAACGGCTGCAAGAACCGCATAGGCCTCGTCATCGGGAACCGCCGGCTCGAAGCCGTCCGGGTATTCGTCTGCGATGAAACTGGTAGCCAACTCGCCCGACCGCCAGCGCGGATGGTTCATCAGCGCAGTCAGAAACGGCACATTGTGCTGAATACCGTCGACGTAAAACGCATCCAGAGCTGAACTCATCGCATCGATCGCCTCCGCCCGTGTCGGCGCATGGGTGATCAGCTTTGCGATCATCGGGTCGTAGAACATCGAAATTTCCGAGCCCTCGACAACGCCGGTATCGTTACGGACGGTAATCCCGTTGCTGGCTTCTTCCGCCGGCGGCCGGTAACGCACAAGCCGGCCAATGGACGGCAGGAAATTGCGGTAGGGATCTTCCGCATAAATTCGGCTTTCGACCGCCCAGCCGTTCAGCTTGACGTCTTCCTGGGCAAGGTCCAGTTTTTCACCGGCGGCAACGCGGATCATCTGCTCGACGAGATCGATGCCGGTGATCAATTCGGTCACCGGGTGCTCAACCTGCAGACGCGTGTTCATTTCCAGGAAGAAGAAACTCTTGTCCTGCCCGGCGACGAACTCGACCGTGCCGGCGCTGTCGTAGTCGACGGCCTTTGCAAGCGCGACGGCCTGCTCACCCATCTTGCGGCGCGTTTCCTCATCGAGCAGAGGCGACGGCGCCTCTTCGATGACCTTCTGGTTGCGCCGCTGGATCGAGCATTCACGCTCGCCCAGGTAAATCGCATTGCCGTGCTTGTCGCCCAGGACCTGGATTTCAATATGGCGCGGGTTTTCGATGAATTTCTCGATGAAAACCCGATCGTCGCCGAAGGAAGATGCCGCCTCGGATTTCGAGCGGGTGTAGCCATCCCGCACCTCGTCCGCATTCCAGGCGATGCGCATGCCCTTGCCGCCACCACCCGCGGACGCCTTGATCATGACCGGGTAGCCAATGTCCGCTGCAATTTCGACGGCCTGCTCCGGGCTTTCTATGACGCCAAGATAACCCGGCACCGTGCTGACCTTCGCCTCATTGGCGAATTTCTTGGATTCGATCTTGTCGCCCATCGCCATGATGGCGCGCGGGTTCGGGCCGATCCAGACAATGCCTTCCTTCGCCAGCGCTTCGGGAAAGCTGGCGCGTTCGGACAGGAAGCCATAGCCCGGATGCACGGCTTCAGCCCCGGTCTCCTTGCAGGCCGCGATGATCTTGTCGGCGATCAGATAGGATTCCGACGCCGCCGCGGGACCGATGTGAACCGCTTCGTCTGCCATTTCCACATGAAGGGCATCGCGATCGGCATCGGAATAGACCGCAACTGTCTTTATGCCCATGCGGCGGGCCGTCTTGATGACGCGACAGGCAATCTCACCACGGTTGGCGACTAGTATTTTGGAGAACATGAATTTCCACCCAGCTGGACGATTTTCCATTTTGTAGGCTGCGCCACTTTGGCACGCAACTTATCCAAAGGGCGAGACGTGATTTTGCGGATAGTTGCCCAAACACTCAAAAACCGCATGCCGCGACAAGGACCGGCCAAAGGTAGTTCCGCGGAAAAGCGTCTATTTATCCGAATTTTAATAAACTTATTGCAGGAATTACCAAGGCAATGGGGAACAAATAAATGAAACGCATCCTTTCAGCGGCAATCATTGCGAGTGCTTTACTACCAACTTCCGCACTGGCGGAGACCGCAGGCAAGTGGAAGAGCGGCGAAATCAATGGCTTTACACGTTATTGGACCACCAACAACCTTGGCGCGAACTTCGTAGTCTGGTGTCATCCGAAACGCCGGATCAACGGCACCCTGCTTCATATTGATATCGACGGAAAAATGCCGCCACCACGCAGCAGGATCAAATTGATCATGGACCGCGAGATCCTGGAGCTGCCAATCAACGAGCAGGGATACGTGGAAACGGGTTGCGCCGCGTGTTCCGACAGCTTCGGCTATGTCTGGCACCGTTTGCGGTCATCCCATTCCCTTGCGGTGAAATTCCAGGACGACAGCTACGCTGGATTTTCCCTGCGCGGCGCCCAGAAAATCATTCCCGGAAACGTTTGCCCGACCGACTGGCAGAAGCAACACCCCAGGTCCTGAGGCATGGCGGCCTGGCCAAGACCTTGTGGCACGCCAGGCCGCTAGATTGCTTTCTTGATTGAAGGGCTTTTAACAGGGCACCTGTAATTTTCGTCGGTGACAGATTACGGAAACGGCTCGATGCGCACCGCCCTCTTTTCTTTTTTCTACCTGACACTTGCCACGAGCTTGCCGGCAATCGCAGCCGATTACGGCAAGTGGCATACCGACACGGCGTATGGCTACGAGCGCTACTGGACCGAAAGCTCATCAGGAGCACGGTTCACGATCTGGTGCCCGCCCAATCATGCCGTCAGGAACACCCTTATCGGCGTGCGCATCAAGGGTCGCAGGCCGGACCCCGGATCAACTGTCCTGGTCGAACTGGATCACAAGCTTATCAAGTTCAGGGCCGGAAACGACGGTTACATTTACAACGATTGCCCGGCCTGTTCCGACAACATGACCTATTTCTGGCACCGGTTGCGCTCTTCGGTAAAATTCGCGGTGCAACTGGAAGACAGACGCTATTCAGGCTTTTCCTTGAACGGCGTGCGAGAAGCCATGGCGGGGTCTGTCTGCTCAAGCCAGATGGCCCAGAATACGCGGTAAATTCCCGGTAGAGTTCTGACCGATGCGATTTATGTGCTCGCAATCACATTTGCGCGCCACAAGTTGGTGCACACTTCTCCTGTCACCAACTTTCCGGACCGTTCTGTTAGACTAAACCTTCAGAGCGTTCTTTCCGGTGGCAACGGCACGTCAGGAGACTTTCATGCGGAAAATGCTTCTTTGCGCAGCAGCGCTTGCCCTTCCCGGCCTTGTCATGTCGACGGCGGCCGAGGCACGTCCAGACCTTCGCAAGATGACCTGTGCCCAGGCGCAGAACATGGTGCGCCAACACGGTGCCGTGGTCTTCACCACGGGGCAGTACACCTATTCGATGTTTGTTTCGAACCGTAGCTACTGCGACCGTAACCAGGTCCTGTTCACGCAGTTCGGCCAGACGCGGGATACACCACGTTGCCCTGTCGCGTTCGAATGCAAGGAACCGCTGTTCCCGCGCGGTCTTTCGCGTTGGGACTGACCTGACAGACAGCAAACAGGCCGGAAAATCCGGCCTGATACAATCTCGTGTGTCACTGCTGCGGACCAGCGATCGTCTTCCGGAACCGAGCGAATGTATGCAAATCGGCTCTTCTTGCTAGAGCGGAATATTGTCGTGCTTTTTCCACGGCATATCCGCCTGCTTGGACCTGAGCAGGGCCAGAGCCTTGGACACACGCCGGCGAGTGGAATGCGGACGAATGACATCATCTATATAGCCGCGTTCCGCAGCGACGAACGGGTTGGCGAAACGGTCTTCGTAATCCTTCGTCCGCTTGGCGATCTTCTCCTTGTCGCCGAGTTCGGATCTGTAGAGGATTTCGACCGCCCCTTTTGCACCCATCACCGCGATTTCAGCAGACGGCCAGGCGTAGTTGATGTCGCCGCGGATGTGCTTGGAGCTCATCACGTCATAAGCACCGCCGTAGGCCTTGCGGGTGATGACGGTGATCTTCGGCACCGTAGCTTCCGCGTAGGCAAACAGCAGCTTGGCGCCGTGCTTGATCAGGCCGCCATATTCTTGCGACGTGCCGGGCAGGAAGCCTGGAACATCGACGAAGGTCACGATCGGAATGCTGAAACAGTCACAGAAGCGGACAAACCTTGCAGCCTTGCGGCTGGCGTCGGAATCCAGCACGCCGGCCAGAACCATCGGCTGGTTGGCAACGATGCCGACAGTGCGACCCTCGATCCGTCCGAAACCGGTAATGATGTTACCCGCGAAACTGCCCTGAATTTCGAAGAAGTCGCCCTCGTCGACTGTCTTCAGAACAAGTTCCTTCATGTCGTAGGGCTTGTTCGGATTGTCCGGAATGAGCGTGTCGAGGCTGGTGTCGATCCGCTCCGGGTCGTCATAGTTCGTCAGCTCCGGCAGGTCCGCACGATTGTTCATCGGCAGATAGTCGATCAGTCGGCGCATTTCCTGCAGGGCTTCGACGTCGTTGTCGAAGGCACCGTCCGCAATCGAAGACTTGATGGTGTGGATCGACGCGCCGCCCAGTTCCTCGGCCGTCACCGTCTCGTTCGTCACGGTCTTCACCACGTCTGGTCCGGTGACGAACATGTACGACGTGTCACGCACCATGAAGATGAAGTCCGTCATGGCCGGGGAATAGACGTCGCCTCCGGCACAAGGACCCATGATGAGCGAAATCTGCGGAATGACACCGGATGCCAGAACGTTGCGCTGGAACACTTCGCCGTAACCGCCAAGGGCCGCGACACCTTCCTGAATGCGGGCGCCACCTGCGTCGAACAGGCCGATGATCGGTGCCCGGTTCTGCAGGGCCATGTCCTGGAGCTTGGTGATCTTTTCCGCATGCGTTTCGGAAAGAGACCCGCCGAAGACCGTGAAATCCTTGGAGAACACGTAAACGGTCCGACCGTTGACCGTTCCCCAGCCGGTGATCACGCCGTCGCCGGGGATATGCTGCTCTTCCATGCCGAAATCGGTACAGCGGTGCTGTTTGAACATGTCGAACTCTTCAAAGGACCCTTCGTCCAGAAGAATTTCAATACGTTCACGCGCAGTCAGTTTGCCCTTGGCATGCTGCGCATCGATGCGGCGTTGCCCGCCGCCCAGCCGCGCGGTTTCGCGGCGTTGTTCCAATTCGGCCAGAACTTCTTTCATCCGGTCCTCCCAAAACTTGAGCTTGGATCACGCCGTAGCATGATCCCCCGACAGAGCCTAGTCAGCACATGGGCTTATGGGGAAACTACGCCCCATGAACCTTCCCTGCCAAACGCCCACAGAAGCTGGACGAATGTCAGGCAAAAGCCTTTATGGCCACGCTTTGCCCGATCCCAAACCTGCCCTGCCGTTTCCGCGCGCCGGGACAGACCAGGATCACTTCAATACGTGCCCTTTTTCGAAGCACGATTTTCAAACTCGAGAAATCTCATTTCAGGTCCAGGACCCATTCTTAACGGAGTACATTAATGTCAGGAAATTATGTTGTTGATCATCGTGACGGCGTCATCACGCTCGCGCGCCTGCAATATTTCGACGTCAGCCAGGCGAACCTCAAGGAAGATCACAAGAACTGGCTTCGCAGAAACGTCGTACCGCTGCTGAAGGGCAACGGCAGCATCAGTATCGTCGGACTTTCCAGCCGCAGCGGCAAGGCAGCCTTCAACAAGGCCCTGTCGATGAAGCGGGCAAATGCCGTTAAATCATTTCTGGAAGAATGCCTTCTGTCCAGCTTCCCATTCGATCTGGTCGACGGCCTTGGCGAATCCCTGGCTGAAGAAATGGGTCAGGAAGACGGCGTTGAAGACGGACAGTTCCGTGCCGTGATGATTTACGTGCATTCCCTGCCAACGCCGCCCAATCCGAAGGTCATCAAAACCCCGAAAAAGATGAAGCCCAAACCAAAGGCGGCTTCCACATTGTGGGTCGGCATCGGTGAAAGCCATTCAGGCGACCTTGTTGCCGTCGGGCGGTACAACTGGAATGGACGCCTTTACCGGGCCAGCGCCGATGACAACGGCTATGTCGATTACGTTGACCTTATGGCGGACGGCTGGAAAATCGGCGGCGGCCTGGGGGGCAGTGTCGGCGGCATCGTCATCGTGGCGCATGGTGTCAAGACGCCTAGCGAGTTCAACAAGAAGGGCGAATGGTCTGATTGGGACCTCGACCTGGCGATTGCCGGAAAGCTGGGGGACGTGCTCAAAGGCATCAAGGGCATCGGCAAGATCGTCAATACGATGGAGAAATACGAGGAACTGAGCCATGCCGCGATCGAACTCACCAAGAACAAGGGGTTCGTCAAGAAAGGTCTCTACACAATTCCGATGCTTGGCGTCGGTGCAGGCCTCCACGTTTGGACCGGGCGCAAATACGGCGACGTCTCGGTGATCTCGGTCGGCAGGACACTCATGCGCTAGCACCCTGTCTCCGGCCACCCATCCGCACACGCATCGGGCAGCAAATCAGATTTCGATCATGCTGCCCGACCTGCTCATCGACTGTGCATATTGGATTGAACACAGCTTCTGCCTGACTGAACAAGCAGATGTTACCACTCCGGTCTGGCAGGTTTTGACGGGCAGCAGACGCCCCCGATCCGTCCCCTCGTCTTTCCCGGTGAAGCCAGGCAGCAGGGATGCCGTTACGTTCATTTGAACCCGTCATTTTGGCGAAATTTGCACGCGCAAGCGGCGAAAAACACCGCCTTCAAATCCTTTTTCAGTGGTCGAAAAAAATATATTCAACCTGAGGGAACCTCAGGATTTTTCGATGAATTTCAGCTCGTTGCCTAATTTGCAGGCACTGTCGCCGCGACATTGAACTTTGACACCTTTCAGAATTTTGCCATGATTGCCCAAGAACGAAGCATCGGCAAAGGGGAGGCAATGGCGGACGAACGCACTTTCTTCAATGAAATGCTCGACGAGGCCAACAAGCCGCGCCAGCCATACGTCCGGCTCGCCAAATGGCTGGAAGATAAACCAGCCAACTTTCTGACCAAGAAGGGCCGCGACGCTGAAACCATTTTCCGCAGACTTGGCATCACCTTCGCGGTTTATGGAGCGGAAGAAGCTACCGAACGGCTGATCCCGTTTGATCCCATCCCGCGCATCATCTCGGCTCCGGAGTGGCGGCGCCTGTCTGCCGGCATCGACCAGCGTGTGCGGGCTCTGAACGCCTTCTTGCACGACATCTACCATCGCCAGGAAATCCTGCGCGCAGGCAGGATCCCGGCGGAGCTCGTACTGCAGAACGAGGCATTCCTGCCTGAAATGGCCGGGTTCACCCCTGCCCGCAAGGTCTATGCCCACATCATCGGAACCGATCTGGTCCGCGTGTCGGAAAACGAATTCTACGTGCTGGAAGACAACACGCGCACGCCTTCAGGTGTCTCCTACATGATGGAGAACCGGGAGACGATGATGCGTCTCTTCCCCGAGCTCTTTCAGAGTCACCGGGTCGCCGCCGTGGAGCAATATCCCGAGAACCTCCTGCAGACGCTGGAAAGCGTCGCACCGGATCCCTCGAAGTCTTCGCAGACGATCGTTGTCCTGACCCCGGGCATCTATAACTCCGCCTATTTCGAACACGCTTTCCTGGCTGATTCCATGGGCGTGGAACTGGTGGAAGGCCGGGATCTTTTCGTGGATGCCGGACATGTCTACATGCGCACAACGCGCGAACCGAAGCAGGTCGACGTCATCTATCGGCGTATCGACGATGCCTTCCTCGATCCGTTGACCTTCAATCCGGGCAGCATGCTCGGAGTGCCGGGCCTCTTCGATGCCTATCGCGCCGGCAACGTCACCATCTGCAATGCGCCGGGAACGGGTATTGCCGACGACAAGGCGATCTATGCCTATGTCCCGGACATCATCGAGTTCTACACGGGCCAGAAACCGATCCTGAACAACGTTCCGACGTGGAACTGCTCACGGCCGAATGACCTCGCCTATGTTCTGGATAATCTTGAGGACATTGTCGTCAAGGAGGTCCATGGTTCGGGCGGCTACGGCATGCTGATCGGTCCGACCGCATCGAAGCGGGAAATCGCGGAATTCCGGAAAGTCCTGGAAACCAACCCTTCCAACTATATTGCCCAGCCGACCCTGGCGCTGTCGGCCTGCCCGACGCACGTCGCTTCGGGTGTCGCCCCGCGTCACGTCGATCTGCGCCCCTACGTGCTGATCGGTGATCAGGTCCGCATCACGCCAGGTGGCCTGACACGGGTTGCCCTCAAGAAAGGCTCGCTCGTCGTCAACTCCAGCCAGGGTGGCGGCACAAAAGACACCTGGGTACTTGAGGACTGAGAGAACCAGATGCTCGGAAGAACCGCCTCTTCGCTGTTTTGGATGTCGCGCTACCATGAGCGTGCCCAGAATGTTTCCCGTCTCCTTGAGGTCGCCTGTCGTGGCGCCATCATCTCCCATTCGGGTCAGGAGGACGGAACCCACTGGACCTTCGCCCTCGCCTGCTCGGGGTGCGAGACCGGGTACAAGCAGAAATACGAGGAACTGAACGGCCGCAACGTGGCGGCCCACATGATCTTTTCCAAGGAAAACACCTCAAGCGTCCGCAGCTGCCTGGAACTTGCCAGGAACAACGCTCGTGCCGTTCGAACAGGCATCACGGCTGAACTCTGGGAAGCCATCAACACCACATGGATCGAGTTCACTGACGTGAACCCGCAATCCATCACCCAGGAAAAACTGCCGGACTTTCTTGCCTGGGTTAATCAGCGGGCGCACCTGTTCCGGGGCGCGCTGCTGAACACGATCCTGCGCGACGACGGTTATTTCTTCAGCCAGATGGGCAATTTCGTGGAACGGTCGGACAACACGGCCCGCATCCTCGACACCTACTACTGGACCCTGCTGCCGGACAGCGACATCATCGATGACGGCTCTCTGGAGCACTATCAGTGGTCCGCGATCCTGCGTGCCCTGTCCGGGCGGAGAAGCTACCGGTTTGCGTATCCGAATGCCCGACTGAAAGCGTTCAACATTGCCGAGTTTCTGATCCTCAGAACGGAAATGCCCCGGTCCCTTGCCCATTGCTACGACTGGATGGCCGATACCGCGGAAGACCTGGCCCAGTTCTATGGTTCGCGCGAACCAAGCCTGGACATGGCAGCGGACATGGCAAAAGACCTGGCTGAAAAGCAGATGCATGAAATCTATCAGCAGGGACTGCATGATTTCCTCTCGGATTTCATCAACAAAAACAATCTTTTCGCCCATCAGCTTTGCGAAGACTACAATTTCGCCTGACCCTGGAACCCCGCAGAACCGGTGCAGCATGCGACTGACTGTCAGACACACGACCCGATACCGTTACGAGACGCCACTCGCCAACGCCATGCAGCAGTTGCGCCTGACGCCCGAGGATGGCCCGAGCCAGAGAGTTGTCGAATGGTCCATCGAAGCACCCGGCATTGAACGGGCGACGACCTACAAGGACGCCTTCGGCAACCAGGTTCACATGGTTTCGCGCAGCGAGCCGATCGAGGACGTCGAGATCACCGCCAGCGGTATTGTCGAGACGACGGACACCAACGGAATTCTCGGCCACGAACCGGATGCCGGCATCCCACCGCGGATCTACACAAGGGTTACTCCGCTTACGCAATCCAACCAGGCGATCCGCAGATTGGCGGCCAATGCGGAGGGACATGACAAGATTGCCGGTTTCCATGCTCTGATGCATGCCATCCGCGACAAGGTCGACTACAAGGTGGGCGTCACCGAGACGCACGCTCCGGCCACTGCCGTGCTGGCCGCCGGAGAAGGCGTCTGCCAGGATCACGCGCATATTTTCATCGCCGCCGCACGTTCCATCGGCGTTCCGGCAAGGTACGTTTCCGGCTATCTGCTGCTGGAAGACGAACAGGCTTCGGAAGCCCATCATGCCTGGGCCGAAGTGATGATAAACGGTCTTGGCTGGACCGGATTCGACATATCCAACGCAATGTGTCCGACCGATCGCTATATCCGCTTGACGGTGGGCCTGGATTCCCGTTCAGCTGCCCCTATCAGGGGGATCCGTTTTGGCGGGCTTGAGGAAAACCTGCATGTTGAGGTCGATGTGGCCCAGGCCGCGTTCCAGCAACAGCAGTAAGTGTCCTTTCAAACCGCCCGAACAGGCTCACTCCAGCAAAAGATATTAAAGGGCAACCTGCGCCCTGCCTGATGGATGCTTGCCCTTTGGGGGCTCCAGCAACGGGTCTTGGCGCAGTCTGAGGGCTTGGGAATGACCTATTGCGTTGGCTTGAAACTGGATCGCGGGCTGGTGTTCGCCGCGGACACACGCACCAACGCCGGTGTCGACAACATTGCCACCTTCAAGAAACTCCACGTATGGGAAGAGCCAGGCGAGCGGGTGATCACCCTGCTCTCTGCCGGCAACCTTGCCGTCACCCAGGCCGTCGTATCGCTTTTGAGTGAGCACATCACGTCCGCGGAAAGCGACCGGGCGACGCTGATGACCGCAAAAACCATGTTCCAGGTTGCCCGCCTCGTCGGCAGTGCGGTTCGTGAGGTCAAGGCGATCGACGGCGAAGCCCTTGCAACAAGTGCGGAAAACTTCTTCGTCACCTTCATTCTGGGCGGCCAGATCAAGGGTGAGGAACCGCGCATGTTCCAGATCTATGCGGCCGGCAACTTCATCGAGGTTTGTGAAGACACGCCCTATCTGCAGATCGGCGAGCACAAATACGGCAAGCCGATCCTGGACCGGGTCACGCGTGCGGACATGCGCCTCGGTGAAGCGGCCAAGCTGGTGCTGCTGTCCTTTGACAGCACGCTGAGGTCGAACCTGTCTGTCGGCATGCCCATCGACATGTTGCTCTACAACACCGACAGCTTTTCCACCGACCGTCAGGTGCGCATCCAGCAGGACGACCCGTATTTCCAGAAACTGTCCCGGGGCTGGTCAGACAAGCTGCGGCAGGCCTTTGCCGATATTGAGGAATTTGAGGTCTGATCCCGCAGGAAACTGTCAGGCGGACGTCACAATCGATCAGTAGAAGCGGACCGGACCCTTCCGGAAAGTGAGTATCCATGTGCAATTCCAGCGACGTCGCCGAGCTTGATCCAACCGCATGGACCAGGGAGCCGGCTAACGAACCGCTGGAAATCAATGATGCTGCGCTCAGGGCCGTGCGCGAGATGATCAAGTCGGGCCAGCGCACGCAGCTGGTCGAACTGCTCAAGCGCTGGGACCCCGTCGACGTCATGCAATTGTTGACGCGGCTGCGCCTGAAACAAGCCCGCAAATTGTTCCAGTGGTTGCCGGCCAACCCGTCGATCAAGGTCATTGCCGAGCTTCGACCGGAATTCCGTTCGATTCTGATGGAAGAATCCACCCTTGAGCAGTTTCGGGATATTCTCGCCGGTCTCGATCCGGAAGACGCCATCGAAATTCTCAACGAGTTTCCGGACGATGTAGCGGACGAACTGATCGCCCGCTTGCCGGATGTGGAAGACATCGCAACGCGCGGTTCCTATGCCGACGACACGGCGGGCCGCGTGATGGCCCGCAAGTTCGTCGCCCTTCCCGAAACCTGCACCGCCGGCGAAGCCGTCGCGCAGATGCGCGCGGAAGCCAGCCGCATTCGCAAGGTCTTTACCGTTTATGTGACCGATGCCGACGGCAAGCTGACCGGAACTGTGGAAGTCGGCAAGCTTCTGCTCGCGCCGGCGGACGCCCCCTTATCCAGCTTCATGAACCGCGACGTCATTGCCGTGTCCACGGACACCGACCAGGAAGAAGTGCTGCGGCTCGCCCGAAAACGCGACATGCGCACCGTGCCGGTCGTCAGCGGAGAAGGCCACCTGATCGGCCGGATCACGCCCAAGCAGTTGACACGCATCGCCTCGGACGAAGCCAACGAAGACATGCTGCTGATGAGCGGCGTTTCCTCAGAAGCCAGGTCGGATGACACGGTGCTGCGTATAGTACGCGGCCGCCTCCCCTGGCTGCTCGCCGGTCTGGTGGGGGCCAGCGTTGCTGCAACGGTGGTCGGTTCCTATGAAGACCAGTTGGCGGAAGCCGCCATCCTGGCCGCTTTCATTCCCGTCACCATGTCGATGGCCGGAAACGCGGGCCTGCAGGCCTCCGCTGTGGCGGTACAAGGCATTGCGACCGGAGCCTTGTGGTCCGGCGATATCTTCTACCGCCTGCTGAAGGAACTGGTGGCGGCGCTCTTCAATGGCGCTATCGCCGGCACGATCCTAGGCTGTCTCGTGCTCGTGGCTTCGCTGATCGTGCCGCTGGAAGACCCGCTGCACCTTGCCCTAGCCACATCGCTGTCACTGCTGTGCGTCACCACGCTCGCGGCCATGGTAGGCGCCACCATACCAATCATTCTGGACAAGATCGGCATCGACCCGGCCATGGCCATCGGTGTCTTCATCACCTCGTCCAACGATGTCCTCGGCGTGCTCATTTTCTTTCTGATGGCAACGACGTTCTACTTGGGGTGAAGCCAATACGCTCCACACCATATCGCAGAGAAATTGTTACGCTTCTTGCAGGATCAGAACCGCCGCGTCGAATTCCTTGCGCTTGTAGGCCCGGACGAGAGCAGCTTCCGCGTCTTCGCCCCAGCGCTCGATGTTGAAGTCCTCTTCCACATGAGCGGCCGTCCAGGCGGCATCGGCGTCGAGGTAGTCTTCCAGCAGACCAAGCCCCAGGAGCGCGGAGCCTGTCAGGCTGGTGATCGTATGGAGCGCTGCGAGGCGCATCGGCGTCAGGTCGGAAAGTCGGGCCCGATAGGCGACAAGCAGCGGTTCCGGCTGGGCAGCGTGAATGACACTTTCGATCAGCACGAAACGGCCGCCGAGCAACCCGCCTGCCCAGTCCACGACCGGATCCCACAAGCGCCTTTGGGTGTCGATAAGGCTTTGCGGATCGTCCGCGCGGTAGCACAGCGCATCATTGCCGGCAAACCGGGTGATATCGTCAGCCACTTCGCCAAACCGGATGCTGACTGCATCAAGCGCTGAATTGGAAATCCGGGTCAACGGCATGGTGGCCGGATTGATTTCCTTCTGCTGTGCCTGCCATTCGGCGGCAACCGCTGCAGCAAGCGCCTCACTCGGCAGCAACAAGGCCGCCTTGCCCGGTGTCTTGACGGGCCTTCCGTCCAGATGGATCGCGAAACCGCCGTCCACGGCAACATGGCTTGCTTCCTTGTAGAAACGCTTAGGCAATTCGCGCCGGGAGAGTTCGCGCGCCCGCTGCTCCGGATCCTTGGCCGCATCTTCCTGCAAGGTTTCAAGAAAGTCGCGCATCACATTGTTTCCTTGTCGAAATCCAGAAGTTCACCAAGTGCCAAATCCAGCTCGGCATAGATCTGGATGATCTTGTCTGCACCATCAGCACTCAGCCGGTCATGATCATGATAACCCCAGGCTACGCCCAAGGCATGTGTGCCGGCGGCCTTGGCCATCGCCATGTCAAAACCGGTATCACCGATCATGATGGTTCGTGTCCTGTCCGCTCCGGTCTCCGCCATTGCCCGCAGCACCATGTCCGGATGAGGCTTGGAGGGCGAGGTATCAGCTGTCTGGACGGTCACGAAGCGACCATGCAGATCATGGGTATCCAGCATGTGCGTGACCCCACGCATTGCTTTGCCGGTGGCAATTCCAAGAAGGACATCGTCACGCGCATTCAACCGGATGATAGCCTCGCGAGCACCCGGATAAAGCGGGTCGAGATCCAGCCCTTCCCTCCTGCGGGACCACTTGGCCTGTTTATAGGCGTTGGACATCACCGGGATCTTGTCCTGGTGTTCAGGTCCAACGAGATCCAGAAAAGCCTCGTCCAGCGACCGTCCGACGATTGAGAGCGCCGTTTCCCGGTCAGGCATGGGCAGGCCCACAGCCTCGAAACCGACCTGCAGCCCCTGCAAAATGGTTTTCTGACTGTCCACCAGCGTGCCGTCGACGTCGAAGATGATCAGATACATGGGCATCCTGTGCCAAGCGAACGGAAAGTAGCCCGCATGTGCCGGGTTTTCCCCCGGGGGTCAAGAGCACATTTGACACTGCCCCGGACTGGAAGTTTTACCGACATCTACGTCATTGATTGGTAAATTCAACAATAGGCAAAGACTTCCACAATCTGCGGCAAATTGACGTTCAATCTTTGGATATCGCCATTTTTGAAAAACCGCCCGAAAATTGCCTCTTTAGAGTGATTACCGGTCTCTTGGCCGCTTGCATATTTATCGTAAAGAACTTGGTTACCATGATCGACGATACTGCTGCAGGCGGGTGGGCATGAACGTTTGGGGCAAGATTGTCACCAAAGGATACGAATTTGGAGCGCGGTCGAACAAGACCGGCGTAACAGAGTGGTTTTGTCTGAATGATTCAGAAGAAACAAAAGGTCGGCCTGAAGGGGCAAGCAACATCCCGGAAGACCAGCCGGACTTTTTATACGATCCTCGCGGGGGCAACTTTGGTGATATCCGGCTTGGCCGGAACCGCCACTTATCTTGGAACCTCGATCGCCCAGTCTCAATTTGTCGCTGCCGGCACTGAGCCGCAGGAGAAATTGACGCTTGCGCAGACAACCCCTGCCACAGCTTCTCTTGGTCTGGCCCCGATTGCGCTGACAACGAAAAAACGACAAAGCGCCGAAGCGGAAGCCGCTCTTGCAGCGGAAAAAGCCGCTGAACAGGCAGCAGCAATAGCTGAGAAAGCAGAAGCTGCCCTCAAGGCGGAAGCGGCGGCACTCGAGGCCGAGGCTAAAAAGGCTGCGAAGGTGGCCCTTGCCGCCAAGCTCGCAAGGCTGAAACTCGCCCAGACACTTCTGGCCCATCAAGCTGCTTCAGAAACCACAAGTGTTGCCGCGCTCGATGTACCGGCAGCCGATGACACTGCGCCGAATGTCGAGGTCGCAGCGTTACAAAGCGTCGGCACCACGGCTGAAGCAGAGACAAATGTTGCTGCAAAACCTGAACAGACGGCCGTGAACATTACCATGGCTGCAGGTAATCCGGCCAAACCCGGCGCCATTCTGCCGCCGACCCCGGACATGAAACCCGAACCGCCGCGCCGCAGCGCGCCTGTGGTTGCAGAAAACCGTCCTGAAGGCAGGGAAAAGCCTGAACAAGCTTCTCCCGTTCTGGCCTATGCAACGCCAGGAAATCCCGAAGAAGATGAAAACGGAGTGTTCGGCGGTCTCGGCAAATTGTTCGGCAGCGCCAAGCCCGGACTTCCCGGTGCAGGCAGCAAGATCGCCGTCTATGACATCAGCGCCGCAACCGTTCACATGCCGGACGGCACCAAGCTGGAGGCTCATTCCGGCATTGGACACCGGATGGACAATCCGAAGTTTTCGCACGTGAAGATGCTCGGCCCGACGCCGCCCAACATCTACAACTTGAGAATGCGCGAGCGGCGCTTCCATGGCGTGGAGGCCATTCGCATGCTGCCGCAGGACCGTGCTGCCATGAAAGGCCGTGACGGCATGCTGACCCATACGCGTCTGCTGCGCCGCTCCATCGGGTCCCATGGCTGTGTTGCCTTCAAGGACTACAACAAGTTCCTGAACGCATTCAAACGCGGCCACGTAAAGACCTTGATCGTCGTTCCGTCGATGGAAAAGCTGCCGACCTACATGGCAAAACTTCAGCGGAGCACCGGAGCCTGACCTTGCAGGCAACTGCCGGATTGGATATGCCTTCTAAACATCCCGTTTTCAGTCGAAAGCGGGATGTTTCATCGTTTTGAGGCCGCCAGCACATTCTGGTCTGACGGCCTCAATCAGGCAACTGCCGTTGTAGCATAGCGCCCTGCCCGCCCGGAGCTTTTCTTGACCAAGATCATCCTGTTGCTGCTGTTCATGATTGCCGCGATCCAGGTGATCAAACCGCTTGGCTGGCCTGGTCTCAAGAAACGCTCGGATGCCTGGAAACTGGTGGCGGGAGTTGTGTGCATCACCTTTGCGTCGGTGATCCTGGGTGCACTGTTTCAGGGCGTTTGATTACGTCCACCAGGTTTGCAAACATCCGACAGTGAGCTCCCATCAAATGCTACGATCTGACGACGCTCCAACTCTACATCTGTTTTGCGGCAAGGTTGCTTCCGGCAAGTCGACATTGGCGGATCGCTTTGCCGAGCGTCCCGGCAACATTCTCCTGCGGGAAGACGTCTGGCTATCCGGTCTCTACGCTGACCAGATGTCCAGCCTCGCAGATTTTGTCCGCTGTTCGTCACTCTTGAGAAAAACGATAACGCCGCATGTGGCTGCCCTGCTGGAAAGCGGTCTTTCCGTGGTACTGGACTTTCATGCCAACACGAAAGAAAGCCGGCAATGGATGCGCGCCATTGCCGACAAGGTCGAGTGCAAGCATCAGCTTCATTTTCTCAATGTGCCGGATGAAGTCTGCAAGGAACGGCTTCGCCAGCGCAATGCCGCAGGCAAGCACGAGTTCTCGGTGTCCGAGGCCGAGTTCGACCTGATCTCAAGCCACTTTCAGCCACCGGCGGAAGATGAGAACTTCAATCTGAAGATCTATCCCGCAGCCGGCACCTAGGCTTCTGGCAAAGCAGAGAAGCGCTATCAGCGCTTGTTGAGCGCGTCGTCCGGATCATCCACTTCCGGATCATAGTCCGTTGCATCAAATCCGAGCAGATTCCAGGTCTGCTGCATGTGTGGCGGCAGCGGTGCCGAAACATCGATCGTGCCATGGCCCGACGGATGCGGGATCACGATCCGGCGCGCCAGCAGATGCAGGCGGTTCTGGATACCACCCGGCAGCTCCCAGTTCTCGATATTGAAATACTTGTCGTCACCGATGATCGGATGGCCGATATGAGCCGCATGTGCGCGCAACTGGTGCGTTCGGCCCGTCACCGGCTTCATCGTCACCCAGGAAAGCTTCTGGCCGGACTTTTCGAAGACGGAATAGAGCGACACGGCGTGCTGTGCCTCATCGTCGCCCTGACGCACGATCTGCATGCGTTCTTCGCCGTCATTTCTGGCCAGGAAGGTGGAAATGCGGCCCTGAAACGGCTTCGGAACACCCGCCAGGATTGCCCAGTAGATCTTCTGGGTATTCCGGTGACGGAAGGCCTTTGTCAGTTCCTGCGCGGCCTGACGCGTACGGGCAACCAGAATGATGCCGGAGGTCTCACGGTCAAGACGGTGCACCAGACGCGGCTTGTTGCCCTTGCGGTCGGTATAGGCGTCCAGCATGCCATCCAGATGGCGCTTGAGGCCTGAACCGCCCTGAACAGCAAGACCTGCCGGCTTGTTGAGCACCATTACCTGGCTGTCTTCAAACAGCAGCATGTCCTCAATGGCCTTGCGGTCGTCAGCAATCAGCTTGGTGGATTTCGGCTTGGCATTCTTCTTGTCGTCCGCCGGAAGTTCCACCCCGAGAGGTGGAATACGGATCATCTGCCCCTTGGCGATACGGGTGTTGGTCTCGGCACGCTTGCCGTCGACGCGGACCTGCCCCGTACGCAGCAGTTTCTGCAGATGACCAAATCCAAGGCCCGGGTAATGGGACTTGAACCAACGGTCGAGGCGCATGCCCGCCTCATCAGCGGACACTTGTTTCTGTTCAATCGCGGACATGTTTTTCTCAAATTCGGCATCCGGCCTGCCGCCGTGACGCGCATCCATCATCCCTGCATCAAGGCGGGGGGAAAATTCGTTCCGCAGCGTATAGGCGGAATCGGCCCGAAAGGGAAGGAATTCTTAAGTTGCGACCTGACGCATGATCATCAGTCCGGCAAACACGGCAAGAATGGACAAGGCGACAGAGGCAAGAACATACATGAGAGCCAGATGCGTGTCGCCGCGCTCCCACAGCACTGAGGTGTCGAGCGAAAACGCTGAGAACGTCGTGAAGCCACCGAGGAAGCCGGTCGCCACGAAATAGCGCAATGACTGCAGGTTGCCGGTCTCATGGCGAACCAGCCAACCGATGAAAAGCCCCATGGCCAGTGAGCCGACGACATTGACAGTAAGAGTTCCGACAGGAAAACCCGGCCCAAACAAACGGAGCGTCGCAAGCGACACCAGATGCCGTCCGCCCGCACCCAGACCACCGCCCAGCATCACCAGCAAAAGATGTTTCAAACCATCGCCCCGCTTCTAACTGGTCCCAGCCGTCCCTGAATACGCCGGGTTCAATCCATGCATGGGTGAACCATCACGGAATCTGCCGGGCCAGGGAAAGCCCTATTCGCCGGGAGCCGCCGGCTTTGCAGCCGATTTTTCGCCCATCTGTTCAAACACCTTGACCTGTTCATCGTACTTCGGGTCGATGGTGCCGCAGACACGGTCCCAGAACGAAAAGAAATTGGCGTAATTGTAGCGGAAGCGCGAATGGTGCTGATCGTGGAAAGTCACGCAGACCATCGGCGAAGGCATGCGTGACATCGGCGACGCCCAGAATTCGAAACCGGAATGGCCGATTGTACCGTTGAAATGGTCCCACAGCCGGTGAACGATCAGCACGGGGATCGGGATCGGCAGGAAGATGACCGCCCACAGATAATAGCTCTGCATGACAAAGGCATCGACCAGATCGTCGGAATAGGTGCTCCAGACAGTCGGCGCGACCGAGCGGTGATGCTCGGCATGAAAGCGGTACATCGCCTTCGTATGCATGAACCGGTGGCCCCAGTAGAACCAGGTGTCGAAGGCAAGGATGGAAACGACAAACATCAGGATTGCCGACCACCAGGTCAGCTCCAGCGGCGCGACCAGGGTCCAGCCCTTCATCGAAAGGAAGATGCCGCCGGCAAGACAGCCCGCGGTCACGGTCAACGAATAGACGCTGGCCCGGATTTCCTTCCACATGCGCTTTTCACCACGCCGGTTCTGCTGAATACGCCGCTCCGGGTGCCGGTTCTGTATCTTCACCAGCACCCAGCCGGTCGCAAAATACAGGAACACGTTCACAGCGTAGCACGCTGCGTAAATCGGCAGGAATTCAAGCAATATCGTCAGCGCCTGATCGAGCATATCTCTTCATACATCCATTTGGTCGGTTGGCTGACACATGTGAGTACTGTGCGGGCTTACCCGGTTGCCTTGACTTTCGTTTCTTCCGAATCCGGAATTTCGCCGGTCTCTTCCATGGAACGCACCAGCACATCGTACTTCGGATGCACCGTTCCGCAGATCCGGTCCCAGAACGAGAAGAAGTTACCGTAATTGTAGTGAAACTGCGAATGATGCAGATCATGGAACGTCGTGCAAATCAGCGGCGAAGGGAATCGCGACGACTTGGACGCGAAATATTCAAAGCCCGAATGGCCGACCATGCCTGAAATCTGGTCGAACAACCGCAGGGCAAAAACGCTCAAGGCCGGCACCGGCAGCACGAACCAGACCAGAAAATAGAAAAAATGCTCGATCAGGGTGTCGACCGTGGTCGAGCTGTCGTTGCTCCAGACCGTCGGTGCAATCGAGCGGTGATGAGGCACATGGAACTTGTAGAGCGACGGCCAGTGAAGAATCCGGTGCCCCCAATAGAACCAGGCATCAAACAGGACGAAGCAAACGGCGAACATCAGCGGAAACGACCACCAGCTGAGTTCCAGCGGAGCGAACAGTGTCCAGCCCTGGGTCTGAGCGAAATATCCGGACGACAGCAGGACGGAAGATGTCGCCAACGCCTTCATGGAGGCGCGGATTTCCTCCGCCTGGCGCTTCATGCCGTCACGGTGTTTCTGGATCCGCCGGTCAGGATGACGGGCATTTATCGCGATCATTGTGAACCCGGTCGCGAAATAGACCGCCACCATGGCCGCGTAGGTGAGCACCAGAACGATGAGGTAATCGACAAGAAGCCCCATCATGATTTTTCCTGTTTGCCGGTGCCGGCATAAAGCGCCTCAAACCCTTCCACCCGTTCGTCATAGGTCGGATGGATGGTGCCGCAGAACCGGTCCCAGAAGGAAAAGTAGTTGGCGTAGTTGTAGACGAAATACTGGTGATGCTGGTCGTGGTAGAGCGTGCACAGCAGTGGCCAGGGTTTGCGTGCGCTCGGGCTTGCGAAATGTTCATAGCCGCAATGGCCAATGGCGGCCGACACCTGGTCGAACAACCGATGGCCCAGGAAAACCAGCGGCGGAATTGGCACAACGAATAGCACAAGCGCATAATAGGAATGGGCGAACAGCGTATCCACACTGGAGCCTGCATCATTGGACCACACTGTCGGTGTCACCGTCATGTGGTGCGGCTTGTGGAACCGGTAGAACATCTTGGTGTGCAGGATCCGGTGCCCCCAGTAGAACCAGGTATCGTGCAGGGCCAACGAGATGACGAAGAACAACGGCACAGACCACCAGGACAACGCGACGGGGTCGAACAGCGTCCAGCCACGCAGCTGGGCATAAAGGCCGATGGAAAGGCAGCAGCTCGTGATCGACAGCTGCCCCATGGAAGATTTGATATCGCGCAGGGCATCGTGGGTCGGCTGGCGCTTCTGGATCTTGCGGTCAGGGTGACGCCTGTTCATCACCGTCATGGTCAGGCCGGTCGTGAACAGCACGATCAAGCTGGAAGCGTAAAGCACCAGAAAGAACCCCAGAAACACCTCCGGGCCGGTCCCAAAATGTTCGGCAATAAAAGTCATCAACTCAAATATCCACATGCAATTCCCTAGCCACTTTTGTGCGTAGCGAAAGAGCGGACCTCACGTCAAGGAATGACTTGCCAAATTATGAATATTACCCGGTCAGACGCTTTCCGTCACATGAGCGAAATCGGGATAGATCGACCGGACCAGCTTGTCGACCCGGTCTATTTCCTCTGGAATATCAGAAAGTTTGCCACGTTCTTCTTCCAGAACCGCCAGAAAGATCCGTGCGCGTGCCTGGTTTACCTGGATCTGCGGCAAAGTGCCCTCACCTGCCGCAGACAGAACGATGCTGACCAGCCTGTCGGCAGCGTTGAGACGTCCCCACAGATAATCATGTTCCCGCCAGCCGCGATTGAAGAAGGCACCGAACGTATTCAGGGACTTGCCCTTTAGGTCGAAACCTTCCGTATAAAGGCTTGCGGCGTCGGTCGGGCTGATGCGGTCGACCAGGATTTCCGTCACCTCCGAGAAGTCGTTGCGCTGCAACACGGGAAAGGTGATCAGATCGAAAAAACCGAACCCGATATAGGTTCCCATCAGGGATGTGTGACGGCTCTTGTCGAGTAGATTTCGGGCCGTCTCGGCAAAGAGTTCGTCCTGAAGCCTGTCCAGATCGGCAAGCCCCATCATCTGTGTCAGGGATTTCAGCATTGGCTGGACATGCTCGGCAGCGTCCGGACCACCCGCCTCCGCTGCCCGAACGAACGTTTCGGCGAGTTCCCGGCTGCGGCCACCGAAAAACCGGTCATTCCAGCGCCAACCCAGATGATCGATCTGCTCGTAGAGCAATCCCTTCATCTGATCGAGCGCCTCGAAATTGGGCGGCGGTAAGTCGGAGCCCGGACGATAGTGATAGAAGCCGTTGAGCTTGCGCACCGCAAAGCGAAGCCGGCGTATCCGGTAGTCGACATCCAGCCCGCGCAACAAGGCAACAACATGCGGGTCCGTGCGCCCCAGGATGTCCTTGCTCTCGGCTGTCAGGCGGCTGGTATGACGCGAGTACAGTCCCAGAAGGGCTTCTTCCTGGCCACGTGCACTGTCCAGCCCACTGAGCCGCGCCGTCAGACCAGCCAACCGCTCAGCCAGGGAATGAAGTTTCAGGGACTGATAATTGAGAAAGGCGAACCCTGCCTGCTCGAATGCGGCCACGGTTGCCTGCTTGCGGCATAACGAAAGAATGTCAGGTGTCACCCGGCGCCGCTTTGGCAAAATGCCCGCCACCGCCTTTTCCACCATAGGCCCCGCATCATCGATCAGTTGCGAGAGCCAGCGGCTGCGCCGGTTGTTCTGTTCAAGCTCTTTCAGATCATCGCCGATGGGCTCATTGCGCGGAATATGAGCGAGCGAAGCCAGGATCACGCGGAAGAACCCGGGCAGCTCCGAAACGGTGCTATCCGTTTCGACCGAAACCACTGGTGACGGATCCACATAGATCAGCCGCCGGGCAACTTCGCGCACCGCCGGCCGATCCTGAATAACGTCAATCACCGGCGCAAAGGGCTTGTTCATGACGACGCTGCCATCGACAAAACAATGCTGACCGGCTGTTTCGGACGTCAGGTTCAGTCCTCTTGCAAGAAACGCATCCCGGTTGTGCCACGTCAGGTCGTGATCGACCAGCACCCGCTCCATTTCCGCAACCGTTGCAGGAGGGAACGCCCCTGGAAACGAGGACGTCGCACGAGCCGCAAAGACAATTTCCGGAATGCTGTCGGCATCGAACTGGCTTTCGATATCTCCTGGCATTCTGTGCGCGGCATGGAAACTCAGGATCCGGCGATGATCCCACTCCTCGACATAGTCCGGATCGTCCAGGTGAATGCGTCGCTTGATGCCGTTGTAATCGGTGATCGTCACGAACAGGTCGAGCGTCTGACCACGCGGGATCAGACTGCGGCCGGGCACGGCACCGTCCTCCATCTTCTGGCAGGCATCCAGCATCCAGCTGATGAACCGTTCACCGGAAAATGGCGGTGTGAACCAACGAGCCTGCATGAACAGTCGCAGCTTCTCGCGCGTTTCCGCGCTTTCTATCTGCTTTGTCAGCCGTGTGGAAATCAGCTGATCCAGCACCGGCGAAATGGAAATCTTCAGGTACCGGGACAAACCGGCCTGTGGCCGGGCCAAACGGGTAACATCGGCATTTTCCAGCCACATCTCGCTGTGGCTGTCGAGCGGCAGGTCGTGGGTGATGGCCCGTGCAAGCATGATGCCGTTGACGCCACCTGCAGACGCACCGGCAATTGCGTCAACCACCACCCGGATGTCGGCAACGGAGGACAACAGATCGAGCAGATCCTTGTAGGCGCTTTGAACCGGCGGAAGCTCCTGAACGGGTACTTCCTGGGCAGAACCGTTCGATTTGCGGTCGAGGCGAACGCTCGACGCCCGAACAAGATTGAGGATTTCCCGGCTTACGCCATGCATGTAGATGGCAAGCGAAACGCCGCCATAAAACACCAGCGCCAATCTGAGTTCGATTTCCTTCATGAGGTCACCGTGGGGAACATATTGAAGTCCTAACACGAAAGAATGGCTACTATCTTTATGCGGCGGACCTTTCCATTCGCCAATCAAGACATGGCGGAACTTTGCTCTCGCCCGATCACTTCTGTGCAAACATGGTTTGACGACGAGGCTTGCCGGGAACTTGGCGCTCTGAAGCCTGCTACGATTTTCCCCCGCCTGACCTGTATATTCCGCTAAGATAGTTCATGGATCCGACAGTGATTCTTTAAAGTTCAGCATTATAAAACAGACAATGAGACCAGACCTTTTCGACGCGGAATGAAATGGCCAAGAGTGTAGATACAGCTGCCCAAAGCTCCGATGAAACCGGGCAAGCCGACCAGACGACCTCGCTGCAATCCCTGCAGGAAGAGAACGACTATCTGCGATCCGAGTTGGAAGATCTGCGCCTCCTGTACGAGGCGACCATCGAGCATGGCGAAGCGGTCGAGGACCAGCTGGCGGATCAATCCACCAAGCTCGAGGCACTTTCGCGGCAGCTCGCCAAATACCTTTCGCCTCAGGTCTATCAATCCATTTTCGAAGGCCGACAGGAAGTCAAGATTGCGTCCACACGCAAGAAACTGACGGTTTTCTTCTCCGATATCGCCGACTTCACCGAAACGGCAGACCGGCTTGAATCAGAAGAACTCACGGCAATCCTCAACCAGTATCTGACGGAGATGTCGAATATCGCGCTGCGCTACGGCGCGACCATCGACAAATACGTCGGCGACGCCATCCTGATCTTTTTCGGTGACCCGGAAACACGTGGTGTGACCGAGGACGCGCTTGCCTGCGTACGCATGGCCATCGACATGCAGGACCGGATGAAGGCGCTCCAGGGTGCCTGGCGGGAAGCCGGTATCTCCAAACCGATGAAATGCCGCATGGGGATCCATACGGACTATTGCACCGTGGGCAATTTCGGCAGCGAAGATCGGTTGGACTACACCATCATCGGACGTGGCGTGAACACGGCCTCCCGCCTGGAAAGCCTTGCCACACCGGGCTCTATCCTGATCTCCTTCGAAACCTATTCGCAGGTGAAAGAGCAGATCAAATGCGCTGAAAATGGTGAAGTCAACGTCAAGGGGATTGCCTATCCGGTCTCCACCTACGAGGTAATCGGCCTGAAGGAACCCGTTCCGGTCAAGGATGATCTGGAGGTCGACCTGGTGTCCCGCCAGCTGGACAAGATTTCCGACACGATGGCACCGGAAGACCGGGACAGGCTGATCGCCACACTCAAGAGCGCCCTCGATCGTCTGACATCCACCGAAACCGCCTGATCTTTCAGGCTACTCGGATCAGCCTCGTTCCTTGCGCCGCTTGTCCCAGAACTCCAGACGTTTTCTCAGTTCCCGCTCAAACCCTCTCTGGGGTGGGTCGTAATAGGTCTTGCGGCCCAACTGCTCTGGAAAATAATCCTGACCGGAAAAGCCGTCGGGAGCATCGTGATCGTATTGATAGCCGTCGCCGTACCCTTCCTGCTTCATCAGCTTGGTGGGCGCGTTGAGGATATGCTTGGGCGGCAGTAGAGAGCCGCTGGATTTGGCATCCCGCATCGCCGCCTTGTAGGCCACGTAAGCACCGTTCGATTTCGGCGCCGTTGCAAGATAGATCACCGACTGCGCAAGCGCCAATTCCCCTTCGGGCGACCCTAACATCTGGTAAGCGTCACGGGCTGCGTTGGCTTGCACCAGTGCATTAGGGTCGGCCAGCCCGATGTCCTCAACCGCCATGCGGATAAGACGCCGGGCAAGATAGAGCGGGTCCTCCCCGCCATCCAGCATCCGGCAGAACCAGTAGAGGGCGGCATCGGGATCGGAACCCCGCACGGACTTGTGCAGTGCGGAAATCAGATTGTAATGGCCGTCGGCACTCTTGTCGTAGATCGGCGCCCGCCTCTGGACAATTTCCTGCAGGCGCTCAGCATCGAAGACCCCGTCCTCTCCTGCGGCGCGCCAGACATCCTCGGCCAGGGTCAGAGAAGAGCGGCCGTCGCCATCGGCCATGCGGATCAGCACCCGTCGGGCTTCCTCGTCAAGCGGCAGCTTACGCTCTTCCACCTCCTCTGCCCGCGCCAGCAGTTTTTCGATGGCGTCCGCGGAAAGGGAATGGAACGTCATGACGTGAGAGCGCGACAGCAAGGCCGCGTTAAGCTCAAAGGACGGGTTTTCCGTGGTCGCACCAACCAGCGTGATCGTGCCGTCCTCCATCACCGGAAGGAAGCTGTCCTGCTGCGCCCGGTTGAACCGATGGATCTCGTCTACGAAGAGCAGCGTTGCCCTGCCGCTCATGCGCCGGGCGCGAGCCGTTTCGAACACCTTCTTCAGGTCCGAAACACCGGAAAAGATCGCCGAGATCTGTTCGAACGCAAGGTCCGTTTCATTGGCCAGCAACCGGGCAATGGTTGTCTTGCCGGTACCCGGTGGCCCCCAGAAGATCAACGAACCAAGCGTCCGCGTCTTCAGCATGCGCGACAGCGTGCCTTCCGGCCCGAGCAGGTGATCCTGCCCAACCACATCCGCAAGTTTGGTCGGTCGCATCCGGTCCGCCAGTGGCCGCGGGCCGGACTGGCTTAGTCCGGAAGCTTCGAACAGATCGCTCACACTGTCTCCTAACCGCGCAGGATGAGCTGTGAAACCTTGCCGTCCCGCTCGATATCGAGCTGCCAAACACGCGGTGGCTTCTTGGTGATACCTTCCAGCATTTCGGTGGTCTCGACGGTTTGCCGGTTGATGCCCCGGATGATGTCGCCCGGGCGAAGCCCCACACGGTCCGCGGTGCTGCCGCGCTTCACTTCGGCAATCACGACACCGTCGAAAATCCCTTCCATTCCCAGTTCCTCGGAAACGGCAGGCGAAAGGTTCATGACCGTCGCGCCTTCGAAGGGCGAATAGTCGACAAGTTCACGCGTATCCCGTGGAATGGTTTCGGGAGCCGGCTGCAGTGACACGGTCACATGCTGTTCCGCACCGTCCCTCAGGACAACAAAATCGGTCTGTTCGCCAATCATCTTTGTTGCAAAACGATAGCCGAAGGAATTGGGATCGGTCACTTCCTTGCCGTCAACCGCAATCACCAGATCGCTGACCCGAAGCCCGGCCTCAAAGGCAGGTGACCCATCAAAGACTGCCGTCACAAGCACACCGCGTGGCCGGTCGAGAGACAGTGCTTCAGCGATTTCGGCATTTACCAGCTGCACGGTCGCGCCCAGCCAGGGCCGCTGCACCTTGCCGCCATGATCGGCAGCTTTCGCAACGAAACGCGCCATATGCGCCGGAATGGCAAAGCCGATACCGTTGGAGCCGCCGGAGCGAGAATAGATGGCCGAGTTGATGCCAACCAGCTTGCCGGTCATATCGACAAGCGCACCGCCCGAGTTGCCCGGGTTGATTGCAGCGTCGGTCTGGATGAAGAACTGAAAGTCCGTCACGCCGACCTGCGTGCGAGCCGTGGCCGAGACAATGCCCTGGGTAACCGTCTGGCCGACACCGAACGGGTTACCGATGGCAAGCACGATGTCGCCGACTTCAAGGCTGTCGGAATCCGCAAAGTCGATGCTTTCGAAAGGTCCATCACCCCGGATCTTCAGCACCGCGAGGTCGGTACGTTCGTCCATGAGAACGATATCGGCATCGAATTCACGACGGTCGTTCAGGGCTACACGAACGTCGTCCGCGTCCTTGATCACATGATGGTTGGTGATCACCGTACCATCACTCGAAATGATGACGCCGGATCCAAGGGACGATTCAACCCGCTGCCGTGGCCTGTCGTTCCCGCCGGGCTGGCCGAAGAACCGGCGAAAGAAGGGATCGTCCATGAAGGGCGACACTTGCCGACGCTGGACCACCTTACGGCTGGCATAGACGTTGACCACCGCCGGCGCGACCTTTTTCACGATTGGCGCGAAGGAGAGTTTGATCTGCGCATCGCTTTGCGGAACAAGCCGAAGATCGGCCGGAGACGGCTGCACAGTCTGCGAAAGCGCAGCAGACATACCCATCAGGCCGATCAGGCCCGCTATGACAAGGGAACGCGTAAAGCTGGTCAGAACCAGGCGCATGGCGGGTGCCTCTTTTTCGAATCTTCTCATATCCATCGCGATACATGGCAGATAGGGAGGAAAAGAGGCAAATACAAAAGGGGCCGCCGGATTTCCGGCGGCCCCTTTTTCATCATGCAGGCTTACTTCAGGCCGAACGAACCTGCGCAAGGAAGCTGCGCACTTCGTGATCCAGTTCTTCAGCTTTCGATGCCATGTCCGCTGCTTCTTCGGAGAAGTTCTGTGCAGCCATGTTGGTATCATTCGATAGAGATGAAACGTTGCGGATGTCCTCGGTAACCTTGGAGGTTCCACCGGCGGCCCGCTGAGTGTTCTCTGCAATGCCCTGCGTCGCATAGCTCTGCTCGGTAACGGCTGCTGCAACTTCGCTCACCGACTTTGTAATCTCGTCGATGGTCTTCTGGATGTCGCCGATGGCATCAACCGCATCGTCGGTCGCCCCGCGGATGGCATCGATCTGTTGCTGGATTTCGCCGGTTGCCTTGCCGGTCTGGGACGCAAGATCCTTGACCTCGGAGGCAACCACCGCGAAGCCCTTGCCGGCTTCACCGGCACGTGCGGCTTCGATGGTGGCGTTAAGGGCCAGAAGGTTGGTCTGGTCGGCGATATCGGAAATCAACGTGACGACTTCTCCGATCCGGTTGGCAGCTTCCGCAAGCGAGCGCACCGTATCGTTGGTCGTTTCCGCACGTTTGGTTGCTTCGGCAGCAACGCTGGAAGAGCGTTCGATCAGCGTCGAGATTTCCTGGATCGAACTGGAAAGCTGATCGGAAGCTGCTGCGATCGATTCCACTTCGGCCAGAGTTTCTTCCGACATAGTGGCCGCATTGGCAGATGTTTCGCCTGCCATGTCGGTCATGCTGCGCATCTTGTTGGCCGATTCGCGCAAGGTTGCAGCGGTATGGGCAACCTTGTCCACGACGGTGCCGACGGTCGCTTCGAAGTCGCCGGCAAGGCTTGCCAGCATTTCCTGGCGCTGTTCGGCCTGACGTCTCGCATCATCGGCTTCCTCGGCTGCACGACGCTCGTTTTCTTCAGCCGCGTTCTGGCGGATCTGAAGAACGGCCCGGCCGATGTCGCCGATTTCGTCCTTGCGGTTCGCAGCCTTGATCTCCGCGCCAAGATCACCGGAGGCAATCGCGTTGAGAGCCCCTACAAGCGTGGTGAGAGGACGGGTGATCGACTGGGAGAAGAACAGGGCAATGACGGCTGCAACGGCAATTGTTGCAAGCGACCAGAGGAACATCTGATCGCGCATGCGAATGACGGCAGACAGCGTTTCTTCAACGCTCTTCTCCGCAACGATGGCCCAGTTCTGCCCCTGGAAGGCTAGCGGACGGGCAACGACAAGATCATCAACGCCATCAGCCCCCTGAACGATACCGGCTGAAGCGGTGCCTGCGGCAGCTTCAATCGCCGGTCCGCTGGAAACGCTGGTGCTGAGCGCGGTTGGCGCACCTGCAAGCGGCATGTCGCTGAGCGCGAGGCCGTCCTGGTTGATTACGTAAACCTGACCGGTTTCCCCGAGGTCTTCACGGTTCGCGACAACTTCACTCAGGAAATCGGAATCGATCCGCATGACGGCAACACCGCTGAGGCTGATCGTACCAAACGAATTCATGAACACGGGCGATGCCAGGAACAGAGAGCCCTTGCCTCCGGCAGGGGTATAGGGTGCAAAGACACTGGCAGCAATCTCCCCCTCACCCAGCTCCTTGGCGGCATTATAGACCATCTCCAGGCCGGTCCCTTCGGCAACACTGCCTTCACCAAGCTTGGACAGGAATTCGTCACCCTTGGTGACCGAATAAAGAATGAGACCGGCGTTATCGAGCAGATAAAGATCTGCGAATCCGCCGTTCTTCCAGACATTGTAGAACGCCGGGTGCGCCTCGGTGTGGCGCCAGGCATACATTGTCTTCTGTTCCTTGCCTGTGACCGCTGCACGTTCTTCAGGGCTCTGCGGCGCCTGGAACAGGCCGAGAATTTCGTCCTTTTCCTTGGCAAGGTTCATGGTCGCGTTGCCGAGGTTGCTCAACGGATCCGACACGCTGGACGCAAGGTTCACGATCTGGGATTCAGCTGCGTGCAGGCGCGACTGCAGGAGCGCGTTACGCGCTGTGATGACCATGCCAAGTTCGGCTTCTGCCGCTTGTTGCAATCCGTCGCGACCGGTCATGTAGCCGATGACACCCACCGCCGCACATGCGGCGACTGTAATCACGATCATCAGAGCCGGAATAACAAAAGAAAGTCGAAGAGAAGGCGACCTCTTCTTAGAAGCGGAATTCGTTTTGGCTATCACAGTAAATCTCCCCAGCCTCTCCCACTAGTCCAGGAGGCATGGCTAGAAGCTAGGCAGTTTTCCTTAAATCATTGATAATTGCGGTCTCATTATTCGAAACGAATACGTTTGGGTGCACAGTCACGAAGACAACAAAAAAAGGCGGGCAAATCTGCCCGCCTTTCCCGATTGCCATCGAGGCAATTATTACGCTGCGTTTTCAGCTGCTTCTTCAGCTTCAACGCGAGCACGGTCTTCAGCACCGCGTGCTTCCGGATCACGGTCAACCAGCTCGATGACAGCCATCGGAGCGTTGTCGCCATAGCGGAAGCCGGCTTTCAGCACGCGGGAGTAACCGCCGCTGCGGTCCTTGTAACGCTCACCGAGCGTTTCGAACAGCTTGGCAACCATTGCCGCATCGCGAATCTGCGAAATGGCCTGGCGGCGTGCATGCAGGTCACCGCGCTTGCCCAGGGTGATGAGCTTGTCGATGATCGGCTTCATTTCTTTAGCCTTCGGCAGGGTCGTTACGATCTGTTCGTGCTTGATCAGCGACGCTGCCATGTTCGCGAACATAGCCTTACGGTGGCTAGAGGTCCGGTTGAGCTTGCGGCCGGATTTACCGTGGCGCATGGCCCTCTCCTTTTTCTTTCAGGCAGTCAGTTCTTCTGGTTGAACTCTTGCCCGGTTGATCCTCACAGGACGCGTACGCCCTTAGTACTGATGGTCTTCGTAGCGCTTGGCGAGATCATCGATGTTCTCAGGCGGCCAGTTGGCAACTTCCATGCCGAGATGGAGACCCATCTGGGCGAGAACTTCCTTGATTTCGTTCAGCGACTTGCGGCCGAAATTCGGGGTCCGCAGCATTTCCGCTTCGGTCTTCTGAATGAGATCGCCAATATACACGATATTGTCGTTCTTCAGGCAGTTTGCAGACCGTACAGACAGTTCCAGCTCGTCGACCTTCTTCAGAAGCGCAGGGTTGAAAGCCAGTTCCGGGACGCTGTCCTCGGCGACTTCACGCTGCGGCTCTTCGAAGTTGACGAAGATGGAGAGCTGATCCTGCAGAATGCGTGCAGCGAATGCCACGGCGTCTTCCGGCTTGACGGAACCATCGGTTTCGACAGTCAGGGTCAGCTTGTCATAGTCAAGAACCTGGCCTTCACGGGTGTTTTCCACCTTGTAGGAGACCTTCTTGACCGGAGAGTAGAGGCTGTCGACCGGGATCAGGCCAATCGGCGCATCTTCCGGACGGTTCCGATCGGAAGAATGGTAGCCCTTGCCGGTGTTGACGGTGAATTCCATGCGGATTTCAGCGCCTTCATCCAGCGTGCAGAGCACCAGTTCCGGATTGAGAACCTCGACGTCGCCAACAGTCTGAATATCGCCGGCGGTGACAACACCCGGACCCTGTTTGCGCACGACCATGCGCTTGGGACCCTCGCCTTCCATGCGGATGGCGATTTCCTTGATATTCAGCACGATGTCGGTGACATCTTCCCGGACACCCGGGATCGACGAGAACTCATGCAGAACGCCATCGATCTGAACGGCAGTCACGGCGGCACCCTGCAGAGAAGACAGCAGGATACGGCGCAGCGCGTTGCCAAGGGTCAGACCGTAGCCACGCTCGAGCGGCTCGGCAACGACGGTTGCCAAGAAGCGCGGGTCTTCACCCGGCTTGATCTCGAGTTTGGTCGGCTTGATCAGTTCTTGCCAGTTTTTTTGAATGGTCACGTTTTCGTCCCTTCGGCTATCCCGCCCGGCGGATCAGCGCCAGGCCATTCTTTGCCATTTGGAGAAACAAGTACCTAAAGCTGGGAAGCCTTAGACGCGGCGACGCTTGCGCGGACGGCAGCCGTTGTGCGGAATCGGCGTCACGTCACGGATGGACGTGATCAGGAAACCGGCGGCCTGCAGGGCACGCAGAGCAGATTCACGACCGGAACCCGGACCGCGCACTTCCACTTCCAGGGTGCGCATGCCGTGCTCGGCAGCTTTTTTCGCAGCGTCTTCCGCAGCAACCTGGGCAGCATACGGAGTGGACTTACGGGAACCTTTGAAACCGAGTGCACCGGCGGACGACCAGGAGATCGCGTTGCCCTGTGCGTCGGTGATCGTGATCATGGTGTTGTTGAACGTGGAGTTCACATGCGCGACGCCAGAAGAGATGTTCTTGCGTTCGCGGCGACGCACGCGCGTCGTGTCTTTAGCCATTCTCTTATCCTTGTTTTGATCTCGTCACTGCCGTAATGCCGGCAGCTCCACCACCAATCGAGGCAGGGTAATTATTTCTTCTTACCAGCGATCGGTTTAGCCGGACCCTTGCGGGTACGTGCGTTCGTGTGCGTCCGCTGACCGCGAACCGGCAGGCCGCGACGGTGACGCAGGCCGCGGTAGCAGCCAAGGTCCATCAGACGCTTGATGTTCATCGCGGTCTCACGACGCAGGTCACCTTCAACGAGGTAATCGCGGTCAATGGTTTCGCGGATGGACAGAACTTCTGCGTCGGAAAGCTCGTTCACACGGCGGGCAGCATCGATGTTGTTCTTTTCGATGATTTCCTGCGCGAACTTCGCGCCGATGCCGTGAATGTACTGAAGCGCGATGACAACGCGCTTGTTCGTCGGGATGTTAACGCCAGCAATACGTGCCACGTTCGTCTCCATGATTACGCAGCGAGACCATGGTCTTGCCGCAGGTTGTAATGCCCGCGTCCGGTGGAGTCCGGCCCTTGCGGGTACGAAAATGCCGGGGTAACCCCGGCACAGAGAATGCCGGCCCCACTTACATGGAACCGGCTTAACTGTAAGGTAGAGCGGGTCGTTTAACGGCTCTAAACCTTTTCGTCAAGTCCTTGAAGAACGGAATCTATTGAAGCCGTCACTTCATCAATGGACTGCATGCCGTCAATCACGGAAAGAAGACCTGTCTTCTCGTAATACGGCACAACAACTGCGGTATCGCGGTTGTAGGCTTCAAGGCGTTGCTTGAAGACTTCCGGATCATCGTCCTTGCGCACCGGCTGACCCGCAGCCTGTGCATCAGCAGCGCGCTTGATGATCCGATCGACCAGCTTCGACTGGTCAACACGCAGTTCGATAACGGCGTTCAGCTTGAGGCTGTTTGCTTCCAGCATCTCGTCAAGCGCTTCGGCCTGGGCGAGCGTGCGGGGAAAACCATCAAGAATGAATCCGTTCCTGGCATCTTCTTCGGCGATCCGGTCGCGGATGATACCGACAACGATCTCATCCGACACGAGCCCACCTGCGTCCATGACTTCCTTGGCTTTAACGCCTACCGGGGTCTGGGCGGCCACTGCGGCCCGCAGCATGTCTCCGGTGGAGAGCTGCGGGATCGCGTATTTCGCAACGAGGTGCGCGGCCTGTGTCCCCTTCCCCGCTCCTGGCGGTCCAACCAGAATAAGCCTCATCGACGCCTCCCACTTAATTTCGCTTTTTTCACCAGACCCTCATATTGGTGCGCAAGCAAATGCCCCTGGATCTGTGACACGGTATCCATCGTCACGCTTACGACAATCAACAAAGAGGTGCCACCGAAATAGAACGGAACGCCTGTCGCCGAAATAAGGAATTCGGGTAATAGACAAACGACGGTGATGTAAATTGCACCGACCACCGTAATGCGCGTCAGAACGTAGTCAATATACTGCGCTGTACGCTCGCCGGGACGGATCCCGGGAATGAAACCGCCGTGTTTCTTCAGGTTGTCCGCAGTGTCGCTCGGATTGAAAACGATCGCGGTATAGAAGAAACAGAAGAACACGATCATCGCTGCGTAGAACACCATGAACAACGGCTGGCCGTGACCAAGCGCCGCAGTGATATAAGTCAGCCACTCATTGCCCGAACCCTGACTGAAGCCGCCGATGGTGGCAGGAACCAGCAAGAGGGAAGAAGCGAAGATCGGCGGAATCACACCGGCAGTGTTGAGCTTGAGCGGCAGGAACGAGGTGTTGCCCTCGAACATGCGGTTGCCCATCTGGCGCTTAGGATACTGAATCAGCAGTCTGCGCTGAGCCCGTTCCATGAACACGATCAGTGCGATCACCACGACAGCCAGTATCAGGATGCCGAGAATCAGGATCGTCGACATCGAACCCTGGCGGCCGAGTTCAAGCACGTTGACCAGCGCGACCGGCAGACCGGCGACAATGCCGGCAAAGATGATCAGCGAAATACCGTTACCGATACCGCGCGATGTGATCTGCTCACCGAGCCACATCAGGAACATGGTTCCGCCGACAAGCGTCAGGACAGTTGACGCGCGGAAGAACCAGCCCGGATCGGCGACCACATTGGTCGCTCCTTCCAGACCGACTGCAATACCGTAAGCCTGGAAAGCCGCCAGGATAACAGTGCCGTAGCGCGTGTACTGATTGATGACCTTGCGGCCCTGCTCGCCTTCCTTCTTCATCTGCTCGAGCGTCGGTACGACGGTCGTCATGAGCTGCATGATAATGGAGGCGGAAATATACGGCATAATGCCGAGAGCGAAGATCGCCATGCGCTCGACAGCACCGCCGGCAAACATGTTGAACATGCCGATGATGCCGGACTGGGCCTGATTGAAGGCCTGCGCAAAGGCGTCCGGATTGATGCCGGGCAAGGGAATGTAAGTGCCCAGTCGATAAACCAAAAGCGCCCCCAGTGTGAACCAGATGCGCTTTTTGAGTTCTTCAGCCTTGGCGAAAGCTGAGAAATTGAGATTTGACGCCAGTTGCTCGGCGGCCGATGCCATGCCCTACTCCGGAATGCTTGCCCAAGAAATGGGTGAAGCCCAGGCTGTTAAGCCTGAGCTCCCAGAACGGCAACCTTGCCGCCTGCTTTTTCGATCGCTGCAACAGCGCCCTTGGAGGCACCGGCAACTTCAAAGGTCACTGCAGCGGTGAGTTCACCGTTGGCAACGATGCGCACACCGTCACGGACCCGCTTGACAACGCCTGCTGCCTTCAGCGCTTCGACGGTTACCGTCTCGGACACATTCAGCTTGCCTGCATCAATCGCCTTCTGAACACGGCCAACGGACACAGTGTTGTAGTCCTTGGCAAAAATGTTCGTAAAGCCGCGCTTCGGCAGACGGCGGTGAAGCGGCATCTGACCGCCTTCAAAGCCTTTGATGGCAACGCCGGAACGGGACTTCTGACCTTTGACACCACGGCCACCAGTCTTGCCCTTGCCGGACCCGATGCCGCGAGCCACACGCATGCGGTCTTTTACGGCACCTTCGTTGTCACGAAGTTCATTGAGCTTCATGTTCGTTTCTCCTCACCCCGTTCTTACGCGTTGTCTTCGACGACGCGAACGAGATGCTGGACCTTATTGATCATGCCGCGTACTTCAGGAGTATCCTTCAGCGTGGAACGGCGGTGCATCTTGTTCAGGCCGAGACCGACGAGCGTCGCGCGCTGGTCCTTAGGACGGCGCAGCGGGCTGCCGATCTGTTCGACCGTGACAGTCTTTTCGGTGTTCGCCATGGAACATACCCTCTCTCAGCTGGGGACCGGAGCCGCTAAGGTCAAGCCTCAGCGGCAGCCGAAGCCGCCTCATCGTTGTTGTCACGACGGCGGGACTGCAGCACAGAGACCTTCAGGCCACGGCGGGCAGCGACGGAACGCGGGCTGTCTTCCTTGGTCAGCGCAGCAAAAGTTGCACGCACCATGTTGTAGGGGTTGGAAGTCCCCAGAGACTTGGCCACAACGTCCTGGACGCCGAGCGTTTCGAAAACGGCACGCATCGGGCCGCCAGCGATGATACCGGTACCGGCCGGAGCTGCACGAAGCAGAACCTTGCCAGCGCCGTGACGGCCTTCCACATCGTGGTGGAGGGTCCGGCCTTCGCGAAGCGGTACACGGATCATCGTGCGCTTTGCTGCTTCAGTTGCCTTACGGATGGCTTCCGGCACTTCACGCGCCTTGCCATGACCGAAGCCGACGCGGCCCTTCTGGTCACCAACCACAACGAGTGCTGCGAAGCCGAAACGACGGCCACCCTTGACCACTTTCGCAACGCGGTTGATGTGAACGAGCTTGTCGACGAATTCGCTGTCTCGCTCGTCGCGATCGCGATTTTCTTGTCTCGCCATATTATACGTCTTCCGTTCTTAAGAGCGCCAACGGGCGCTGGTCAGAATTCAAGTCCACCTTCACGGGCTGCATCAGCAAGCGCTTTTACGCGCCCATGATACTGGTACCCGCCACGGTCGAACACGACCTGCTTTACGCCAGCGGCAGCAGCACGCTCGGCGACAAGCTTGCCAACGGCTGCGGCTGCAGCGACGTCGGCGCCCGTTTTCAGGCTGCTCTTGAGATCTGTTTCGATCGTTGAAGCAGAGACAATCGTATGTCCCTTCGCATCGTCGATGATCTGGGCGTAGATCTGCTTCGACGAGCGGAAGACAGAAAGGCGCGGACGACCGTTCGCGGCTTTCTGAATCGAACGGCGCACGCGATCGCGGCGGCGCTCGAAAGCTTGTTTGCTGTTCGCCATGATCTGGGTCCGTTACTTCTTCTTGCCTTCTTTGCGGACGATGAACTCGCCTGCATAACGAACGCCTTTGCCCTTGTAGGGCTCCGGCGGGCGGAATTCACGAATTTCAGCAGCAACCTGACCGACGCGCTGTTTGTCGGTACCGGTGATGTTGATTTCCGTGGGTTTCGGGCACACGATATCGATACCATCCGGGATCGGATAGACAACGTCATGAGAGAAACCGAGCGCCAGCTGAAGGTTCTTGCCCTGGACCTGAGCGCGATAACCGACACCGGTGATGGCGAGGTCTTTCTTGAAGCCCTCGGTTACGCCAGTGATCAGGTTCGCGACCATGGTGCGGCTCATACCCCACATGGAGCGAGCCGGCTTGGAGCTGTTGCACGGATCGATTTTGATCCCATCATCCGTCATTTCGGCCAGAACAAGATCATTGAGCACGAAAGACTTTTCGCCTTTCGGGCCCTTGATCGTAACCGTCTGACCGTCGATCGATGCCGTTACCCCGCTTGGCACGGGGACTGGCTTTTTGCCAATACGAGACATATGACCAACCTTGTCGTTGTTTTAAAAGTGAGGATGCCGCATCAGAAGACGCGGCAAAGAACCTCACCACCTACGTTTTCGTCCCGCGCCTGATGGTCGCTCATGACACCACGCGGAGTCGAAATGATCGACACGCCCAGGCCATTAGAGACATGCGGGATGTTTTTCACCGACGAGTACACGCGGCGGCCCGGCTTGGACACACGTTCGATCGTGCGGATAACCGGTTCACCGTCGAAATACTTCAGTTCGATTTCCAACTCGGACTTACCGCCCTCGTATTCAACCGTGGTGTAGCCACGGATGTACCCCTCTTTTGCGAGCACATCAAGTACATGTGCGCGCAATTTGGAATTTGGTGAACTGACCTTGTTCTTGCGACGCATCTGCGCGTTGCGAATGCGGGTCAGCATATCCCCCAACGGATCAGAAATTGCCATCGGAGTTTCTCCTTACCAGCTCGACTTGACCAGGCCCGGGATCTTACCCAGGGAGCCCAGTTCACGAAGCGCAATACGCGACATCTTCAGCTTGCGGTAAAAACCGCGCGGACGGCCGGACACTTCGCAACGGTTGCGAACGCGGTTCGGCGCGGAATTCCGCGGCAATTTTGCCAGCTTCAGGCGTGCGTTGTACCGCTCTTCCAGGGACAGGCTTTCATCTTTAGCCAGTGCCTTCAGGGCAGCGCGCTTCTCAGCGTATTTCTTTACAAGCTTCTCGCGGCGCTTGTTCTTCTCGATTGCGCTTTTCTTCGCCATCGTCGATCCCTTCCTTGCCCGTTACTTCGTGAACGGGAAGTTGAACGCGCGCAGAAGCTCGCGTGCTTCATCGTCATTCGGCGCCGTGGTGCAGATGATCACGTCCATGCCCCAGATCTGGTCGACCTTGTCGTACTCGATTTCCGGGAACACGATGTGTTCTTTGATGCCCATGGCGTAGTTGCCGCGACCGTCGAAGCTCTTCGGGTTCAGACCACGGAAGTCACGTACGCGCGGCAGCGCGATGGTGATCAGACGGTCCAGGAATTCGAACATCTGCTGGCGGCGCAGGGTAACCTTTGCACCAAGCGGCATGCCTTCGCGAACCTTGAAGGTTGCGATCGACTTTTTCGCCTTGGTGATCACCGGCTTCTGACCGGCAATCAGTGCCAGGTCGTCAGCTGCGATACGCGCCTTCTTGGAATCGCTGACCGCTTCGCCGACACCGACGTTGAGGACAATCTTTTCCAGCTGCGGAACCTGCATGACGTTCTTGTACTGGAACTTCTCCAGAAGCTGCTTGCGCACAACTTCGTCATAATGCGTCTTGAGACGCGGCACGTTAGTGGTCTCAGCCATCGATCAGGTCTCCCGAACGCTTGGCCACACGGACCTTGGTGCCATCGTCCTGCACTTTGAAGCCGACGCGGGTCGCCTTGCCGTCCTTCGGATCGGCCAGTGCAACGTTGGATAGGTGAATCGGGGCTTCCTTGGCCACGATGCCTGCTTCCTGCGTCTGGGTCTGCTTCTGGTGGCGGCGAACCATGTTGATGCCGCGGACCAGGGCCTTGTTGTCAGCCGGCAGCATCTGGATGACTTCGCCGGACTTACCCTTGTCACGGCCGGTCAGCACAACCACCGTGTCGCCTTTTTTAATTTTCGCAGCCATCAGAGCACCTCCGGCGCGAGCGAAATGATTTTCATATGGTTCTTTGCACGGAGTTCACGCGGTACCGGTCCGAAGATACGGGTGCCGATCGGCTCCTTGTTGTTGTTGACCAGCACGGCCGCATTGCGGTCGAACCGGATCACGCTGCCATCGGGACGGCGGATATCCTTTGCCGTGCGCACGACGACAGCCTTCATCACGTCGCCCTTCTTAACGCGGCCCCGCGGAATTGCCTCTTTCACGGAGACGACGATGATGTCGCCTACCTGGGCATATTTACGCTTGGAGCCGCCGAGCACTTTGATGCACATGACACGACGAGCGCCGGAATTATCCGCGACGTCGAGGTTTGTTTGCATCTGAATCATGACTGGCTGCCTTGTTCTTCTGATGGCGCTCGGGTCACGGGCGCCTGATGCTCACTGAATGGAGCGCGGTCACTGAGCGACCACGGTCCAACGCTTGTTTTTAGAGATCGGCGCGCATTCTTCGATCTGAACAATGTCGCCAACCTTGTACTGGTTGGTTTCGTCGTGTGCGCGGTACTTCTTGGTCCGGCGCACAGTCTTCTTCAGCAGCGGGTGCGTGAAGCGACGCTCCACATTCACCGTCACCGTCTTGTCATTGGCGTCGCTGACAACGGTGCCCTGCAGGATACGCTTCGGCATGGCCGTCTCCTTACGCGTTCGCCGACACGCGCTTTTCGCGCATGATCGTCTGGATACGCGCGATATCACGGCGGATCTGCCGGACACGCGCAGTGTTTTCAAGCTGACCCGTAGCCCGCTGGAAGCGCAGGTTGAACTGCTCTTTCTTCAAGCCTTCAAGCTCACTACGGAGCTCGTCGAGGGTCTTAGCCCGTACATCGGTAGCCTTCATGGCTCTAACTCCTCGCCTGCCCTACTCGCCGATACGCTGAACGAAGCGGCACTTGATCGGCAGTTTGGCTGCAGCAAGACGCATGGCTTCACGCGCAATGTCTTCCGGCACACCGTCGATTTCGAACATGATCCGGCCTGGCTTGACACGGCAAGCCCAGTAATCCGGAGAACCCTTACCTTTACCCATGCGGACTTCAGCAGGTTTCGAGGAAACCGGGACGTCCGGGAAGATGCGGATCCAAACACGACCCGCACGCTTCATGTGGCGGGTCATAGCACGGCGGGCCGCTTCGATCTGACGTGCCGTAACACGCTCCGGCTCAATCGCCTTCAGACCGAATGCGCCGAAGTTGAGGTCAGTGCCTCCCTTCGACAAGCCGTGGATGCGGCCCTTGTGCTGCTTGCGGAACTTTGTGCGCTTCGGTTGCAGCATCGTTCTTCTCTCGTCTTTCTTAAGTTACGAGCGGCAGGCAGCTTGAATTAAGCTGCGCGCTCGCGGCCCCGATCCCGGCGTCCGCCGCGATCACCCTGGTTGCCTTCGGAAGCAGCGGTCGCACGGCGCTCAGACGCCATCGGATCGTGTTCCAGAATTTCACCCTTGAAGATCCAGACCTTCACACCGCACACGCCGTAAGCCGTGTGAGCGCTTGCAACACCGTAGTCGATGTCTGCACGCAGCGTGTGAAGCGGGACGCGGCCTTCGCGGTACCATTCGATACGCGCAATTTCCGCACCGCCGAGACGGCCACCGCAGTTGATACGGATGCCCTGTGCACCGAGACGCATGGCGGACTGAACGGCCCGCTTCATGGCGCGACGGAAAGCAACGCGGCGTTCCAGCTGCTGGGCAATCGACTGGGCGACCAGGGTCGCGTCGATTTCCGGCTTGCGCACTTCAACGATGTTGAGATGCACTTCGGAATTGGTGATGTCGGCGATCTTCTTGCGAAGACGCTCGATATCGGCACCCTTTTTACCGATGACCACACCCGGACGACCGGAGTGAATGGACACACGGCACTTCTTGTGCGGGCGTTCGATAACAACCTTGGACACGGCAGCCTGCTTCAGTTCCTTCAGCAGGAGCTCACGGATGCGGAAATCTTCGTGCAGAAGATCGCCGTATTCGTTCTTGTTCGCGTACCAGCGGCTGTCCCAGGTGCGGTTGATCCCGAGGCGCATGCCGATCGGGTTTGTCTTATGTCCCATCAGGCAGTCTCCTCAACTTCGCGCACGACGATGGTCAGGTTCGAGAACGGCTTCTCGATCCGGCCAACACGACCGCGTGCACGTGCCTGGAACCGCTTGATCACAAATGCCTTGCCGACATGTGCTTCAGCAACCACCAGGTTGTCGATGTCCAGGTCATGGTTGTTTTCCGCGTTGGCAATGGCCGACATCAAGGTTTTCTTGACGTCCTGCGCAATGCGCTTGCGGGAGAATGTCAGGTCCGCGATCGCGGAACCGACTTTTTTGCCACGGATCGAAGCCGCAACGAGGTTCAGCTTGCGCGGGGAAACGCGCAGCATGCGGGTCATTGCCCGGGCCTCATTGTCAGCGAGCGTCCGCTCACGCTTCGGCTTGCCCATCGTTACTTCCTCTTCGCCTTCTTGTCGGCGCCGTGTCCATAATAGGTCCGGCTCGGCGAGAACTCACCGAACTTGTGACCGATCATTTCCTCAGACACCAGCACCGGAACGTGCTTTTGACCGTTATAGACGCCGAAGGTCAAACCGACGAACTGCGGCAGGATGGTAGAGCGGCGGCTCCAGGTCTTGATGACCTCGTTCCGGCCGGACTCACGGACCTTGTCCGCTTTCTTCAGCAGATACCCGTCGACAAACGGACCTTTCCAGATCGAACGTGCCACGATCCTTGCCCTTTACTTCTTCGCGTGACGGCTGCGGACGATAAACTTATCAGTCTGCTTATTGCGCCGCGTACGCTTACCTTTGGTCGGTTTACCCCAAGGAGTAACCGGATGACGACCGCCGGAGGTCCTGCCTTCACCACCACCGTGCGGGTGGTCGATCGGGTTCATGGCAACACCGCGAGTATGCGGACGAATGCCAAGCCAGCGGGAACGGCCTGCTTTACCCAGGTTAACGTTGGCGTGGTCCGGGTTGGACACGGCGCCAATGGAAGCCATGCAGGTTCCGAGCACACGGCGCTGCTCGCCAGACATCAGGCGCAGCGTGGTGTAGCCCTGGTCGCGGCCGACGATCTGAACGAACGCACCTGCCGAACGAGCGATCTGGGCGCCTTTGCCCGGCTTCAGCTCGACATTGTGCACGATCGTACCAACCGGAATGCGAGCCAGCGGCGCGGCATTGCCCGGTTTCACGTCGACGGATTCACCGGCGATGACGGTATCGCCAGCAGCCAGGCGCTGCGGCGCCAGGATGTAGCTCAGTTCACCGTCTTCGTAACGGATGAGTGCAATGAATGCGGTCCGGTTCGGATCGTATTCAAGGCGCTCGACCGTTGCCGGAACGTCCCATTTACGGCGCTTGAAGTCGACAAGACGGTAAGACCGCTTGTGACCGCCACCGCGGTTCGGAGACGTCAGGCGGCCGGCGTTGTTGCGGCCACCGGACTTGGACAGGCCTTCGGTCAGGGTCTTGACCGGCTTGCCTTTCCACAGACCAGAGCGATCAACTTGAACCAGCTGACGGCGGCCTGGGGACGTCGGGTTGAATGTCTTAAGTGCCATTTTTCTTAAGTCCCCGTCTTAGAGCCCGGTGGTCACGTCGATTGCGTGACCTTCCTGCAGCGTAACGACGGCCTTCTTGTAGTCGGACTGACGGCCGATGCGACCGCGGAAGCGCTTGACCTTGCCCTTGCGGACCAGGGTGTTCACTGCCGTGACCTTTACACCGAACAGCGCTTCGACTGCGGCCTTGATTTCCGGCTTCGTTGCATCGTTAGCAACTTTGAAGACAACCTTGTTCTCTTCGGAAGCCATCGTCGACTTTTCGGTGATTACCGGGCCGACGATTTTGTCGTAGTGAGGAAGTTTGCTCATTTAAAGCGCTCCTCAAGTGCGGACACCGCAGCCTTCGTCAACACCAGGGTGTTGGCACGCAGGATGTCGTAAACGTTGATGCCCTGAACCGGCAGCACATCCAGATGCGGAATGTTGCGGGACGCCAGAGCGAAGTTTGCATCGACCTCGGCGCCGTCAATGATCAGGGCGCTGGTCAGGCCGAGCTTGGTCAGCTGTGCCTTGAGCGCCTTGGTCTTTGCTTCGGCTGCCTTTGCGTCTTCGACAATAACGATGCTGTCTGTCTTGGCTTTCGCCGACAGGGCATGCTTCAGGCCGAGGGCGCGAACCTTCTTCGGCAGGTCATGGCTGTGATCGCGAACGATCGGGCCGAATGCCTTACCACCACCGCGGAACTGCGGGGCCTTCTTGTTGCCGTGACGTGCACCGCCGGAACCTTTCTGACGGACGAATTTCTTCGTCGTGCCGGAAACTTCCGAACGGCCCAGTGCCTTGTGGGTACCTGCCTGGCGCTTGGCCAGCTGCCAACGCACCACACGGTGGATCAAATCGGTGCGCGGCTCGAGACCGAAGATCTCGTCAGACACCGTGATCGAACCGGCCGCCCCACCTTCGAGGGTCTTGACCTGGAGTTCCATCACTCACTCTCCTTCCCGGCGGCCGCAGTCGCTTCGGTTGCTTTGAAAGCACCCGGAACCGGAACGTTTTCCGGCAGCGCCTTTTTGATCGCGTCGCGGACCAGGATCCAGCCGCCCTTGGCGCCCGGAACAGAGCCCTCGACCATGATCAGGCCACGCTCAACATCAGTGCGCACAACCTTCAGGTTCTGCGTGGTCACGCGGGCATCACCCATGTGACCGGCCATTTTCTTGCCCTTGAACACGCGGCCCGGGTCCTGACACTGACCGGTAGAACCGTGCGAACGGTGCGAGATCGAGTTACCGTGCGACGCACGGCCACCACCGAAGTTGTGACGCTTCATGGCACCGGCAAAACCCTTACCGATAGAAGTGCCGGTCACGTCGACAAACTGGCCTTCGACGTAGTGGTCAGCGGTCAGTTCCGCGCCAACGTCGATCAGGTTTTCCGCGGAAACGCGGAATTCGGCCACGGTCCGCTTCGGCTCAACCTTCGCAACAGCAAAGTGGCCACGCAGTGCCTTCGGCGTATTTTTTACTTTACGGGTACCTGCACCGAGCTGCAGCGCAGTGTAACCATTTTTTTCGTCAGTGCGGTGGGCAACCACCTGGCAATTTTCCAGCCGCAGAACGGTGACCGGAACATGCTCGCCTGCATCGTTATAGATGCGGGTCATGCCCACTTTCTGAGCGATCACTCCAGAACGCATGGATGTGTCCCCTTCGACCCGGCTTAGAGCTTGATCTCGACGTCGACACCAGCGGCGAGGTCGAGCTTCATGAGCGCGTCCACCGTCTGGGGCGTCGGATCAACGATATCGAGAAGGCGCTTATGCGTACGCATCTCGAACTGATCGCGGCTTTTCTTATCGATATGCGGCCCGCGAAGCACCGTGTACTTCTCGATCCGCGTCGGCAGCGGCACGGGACCCCGTACCTGAGCACCGGTCCGCTTGGCCGTATTGACGATCTCCTTGGTGGAGGCGTCGAGAATACGGTGGTCAAACGCCTTCAGGCGGATCCGGATATTCTGACCGTTCATTGTTGTTGTTCCCAATAAGACTGCGGGCCTGCCCGCGTTTCACTTGAAAGTCACCGGCAGGCCCGGCTGTCGATTATTCGATGATGGATGCGACGACGCCAGCGCCGACGGTACGGCCACCTTCGCGGATAGCGAAGCGCAGGCCTTCTTCCATGGCGATCGGCACGATCAGCTCAACCTCGACGGAGACGTTGTCGCCCGGCATCACCATTTCCGTGCCTTCCGGCAGGGACACCACACCGGTCACGTCCGTCGTACGGAAGTAGAACTGCGGGCGGTAGTTGGTGAAGAACGGGGTGTGACGACCACCTTCTTCCTTGGTGAGGATGTAAGCCTCGGCCTTGAACTTCGTGTGCGGGGTAACAGTACCCGGCTTGCAAAGAACCTGGCCACGCTCAACGTCTTCACGTGCAATACCGCGGATCAGCGCGCCGATGTTGTCGCCTGCTTCGCCGCTGTCCAGCAGCTTGCGGAACATTTCAACGCCGGTGACCGTGGTCTTCTGCGTGTCCTTGATGCCGACGATTTCGACTTCTTCGCCAACCTTCACGATACCGCGCTCAACACGACCGGTCACAACCGTACCACGGCCGGAGATCGAGAAGACGTCTTCGATCGGCATCAGGAACGGAAGGTCCTTCGGACGCTCCGGGGTCGGGATGTACGCGTCGACCTGAGCCATCAGCTCACGGATCGCATCGCGGCCGATGGCCGGATCGCGGTTTTCAACGGCTGCCAGTGCAGAACCCTTGACGATCGGAATGTCGTCGCCCGGGAATTCGTAGGAAGACAGCAGTTCGCGGATTTCCATTTCGACGAGCTCGAGAAGCTCTTCGTCGTCGACCTGGTCAACCTTGTTCATGAACACGACCAGAGCCGGAACACCAACCTGGCGAGCCAGGAGGATGTGTTCACGGGTCTGCGGCATCGGGCCGTCAGCGGCAGAACAGACCAGGATCGCGCCGTCCATCTGCGCTGCACCGGTGATCATGTTCTTGACGTAGTCGGCGTGACCAGGGCAGTCGACGTGTGCGTAGTGACGGTTTTCCGTCTCATACTCAACGTGTGCCGTGGAGATGGTGATGCCGCGAGCCTTTTCTTCAGGCGCGCCGTCGATTTCGTCGTAAGCTTTTGCAGTCGCACCGCCGGTTTCAGCCAGCGTCATGGTGATTGCTGCGGTCAGCGTCGTCTTGCCGTGGTCAACGTGGCCAATCGTGCCAATGTTAACGTGCGGCTTGTTGCGCTCAAATTTTTCTTTCGCCATCGGATTACTCCGTTTCTCTAGTTCTTCTTGACGTTAAGAGGATGGGCTCAGGCGTATTTCGCCTGAACCTCTTCGGCGACAGCCTGCGGCACCTGCTCGTAGTGATCGAACACCATCGAGTACTGTGCGCGGCCCTGAGACATGGAACGCAGGTTGTTCACGTAACCAAACATGTTGGCCAGCGGGACCATTGCGGTGATGACAGTAACGACGCCCCGGTTCTCCGTACCTGCGATCTGGCCGCGGCGGGAGTTCAGGTCACCAATCACGTCACCCATGTAGTCTTCCGGTGTGACAACCTCGACCTTCATGATCGGCTCGAGCAGTTTCGGGCCGGCCTTGGCAATACCTTCGCGGAAACCGGCACGGCCGGCGATTTCGAAGGCGAGAACCGAGGAGTCAACGTCGTGGTAGGCACCATCGATCAGGGTTGCCTTGATATCGAGCATCGGGAAGCCTGCCAGCGGACCGGAAGACATGACGCTTTCGATACCTTTGGTAACGCCCGGGATGTATTCCTTCGGAATGGACCCGCCGACGATCTTGCTTTCGAAGACGTAGCCTTCGTTCGGCTCGGCCGGCTCGATGACCAGCTTGACGCGAGCGAACTGACCGGAACCACCAGACTGCTTCTTGTGGGTGTAATCCACTTCAGAAACCTTGGTGATGGTTTCGCGGTAAGCCACCTGCGGCGCACCGATGTTGGCTTCGACCTTGAATTCGCGCTTCATGCGGTCGACGATAATGTCCAGGTGCAGCTCGCCCATGCCGGCGATGATGGTCTGACCGGATTCTTCGTCGGTTTTGACGCGGAAGGACGGATCTTCAGCAGCCAGGCGGTTGAGCGCGAGGCCCATCTTTTCCTGGTCGCCCTTGGTCTTCGGCTCGACAGCGATTTCGATGACCGGCTCCGGAAATTCCATGCGCTCCAGGATCACCGGCTTCAGCGGATCACACAGGGTGTCGCCAGTCGTGGTGTCCTTCAGGCCTGCGATAGCAACGATATCGCCTGCATAGGCTACATCGATGTCTTCGCGGGAGTTGGAGTGCATCTGCATCATCCGGCCGACGCGCTCACGCTTGTCTTTCACGGTGTTCAGCAGGGACACGCCCTTGTTCAGAACGCCGGAATAGATGCGGCAGAACGTCAGGGAACCAACAAACGGGTCGTTGGCGATCTTGAACGCCAGCAGGCCGAGCGGCTCTTCGTCGGAAGACTTGCGAATGATTTCGCTTTCGGTCTTCGGGTCGATACCCTTGATGTCCGGAACTTCAACCGGGCTCGGCAGGTAGTCGACAACTGCGTCGAGAAGCGGCTGAACGCCTTTGTTCTTGAACGCGGAACCGCAGAAGACCGGAACGAATTCGGTGCTGATCGTACCCTTGCGGATAAGCTTCTTGAGCGTCTCGATGGAGGGCTCTTCGCCTTCCAGATAAGCTTCCATGACAGCTTCGTCGACTTCGACAACAGTCTCGATCAGAGCGTCGCGAGCTTCCTGAGCGCGATCTACGAGATCGGCCGGGATGTCGACAACGTCCCAGGCAGCGCCAAGGTTTTCGGACTGCCAGATCAGAGCCTTCATTTCCAGAAGGTCGATACAGCCAGCGAATTCGCTTTCAGCGCCAACCGGAAGCTGCATGACCAGCGGAGTTGCGCCGAGGCGTTCCTTGATCATCTTGACGCAGCGATCGAAATCGGCGCCCAGCTTGTCCATCTTGTTGACGAAGATCATCCGCGGGACATGATACTTGTCGGCCTGGCGCCAAACAGTTTCAGTCTGCGGCTCAACGCCAGCGTTTGCATCCAGAAGGGCGACGGCACCGTCGAGCACGCGCAGGGAACGTTCAACTTCAATGGTGAAGTCAACGTGGCCTGGGGTGTCGATAATGTTCAGACGCTTTTCTTTCCAGAAAGCGGTGGTTGCAGCAGAGGTGATCGTGATGCCACGCTCCTGCTCCTGCTCCATCCAGTCCATGGTGGCTGCGCCGTCATGAACTTCGCCGATCTTGTGGCTCTTACCAGTGTAGAAGAGGATCCGCTCAGTCGTAGTGGTCTTTCCAGCATCGATGTGAGCCATGATGCCGAAGTTGCGGTAGTCCTCGATTTTATGCGTGCGCGCCATTGCGTCAGCCCTTCGAAGTCACAAATTACCAGCGATAGTGCGAGAATGCGCGGTTGGCGTCTGCCATCCGGTGCGTGTCTTCGCGCTTCTTGACTGCGGTACCACGGTTGTTTGCTGCGTCGAGCAGCTCGCCGGAAAGACGGTCAACCATCGTGGTTTCGTTACGATTGCGAGCCGCAGTGATCAGCCAGCGAATTGCCAGCGCCTGACGGCGGTCGGTACGAACCTCGACCGGGACCTGGTAGGTCGCACCACCAACACGGCGGGAGCGAACTTCCACTTGCGGCATAACGTTTTCAAGAGCAGCGTGGAACACTTCGATCGGGTTCTCGCGGGTCTTGTTTTCGACGACGTCGAAAGCACCGTAAACGATGCGCTCGGCAGTCGACTTCTTACCGTCGTACATGATGGAGTTCATGAACTTCGTTACGACGATATCCCCGAACTTCGGATCCGGGTTAATTTCGCGTTTTTCAGCGCGGTGACGACGGGACATCTGATGTGCTCCTTACTTCGGCCGCTTCGCGCCGTACTTCGAACGGCGCTGCTTACGATCCTTGACGCCCTGGGTATCGAGCACACCACGGATGATGTGGTAGCGCACACCCGGCAAGTCCTTTACGCGACCGCCGCGGATCATAACCACCGAGTGCTCCTGAAGGTTGTGACCTTCACCCGGGATGTAGCCAATGACTTCGAAGCCGTTGGTCAGGCGGATTTTGGCCACCTTACGCAGAGCCGAGTTCGGCTTCTTCGGCGTCGTCGTGTAAACGCGGGTGCAAACACCACGCTTCTGGGGGCAGGCCTCCATGGCCGGCACCTTGTTCCGCTTCGGCGGATCTTTCCGCGGCTTGCGGATCAACTGGTTGATGGTCGGCATTCTTTGCCCTTTACCTTGTCCATCCAAAAATTCGTATGCAACTGCAGTCCCCCGCTGACCTTGACCCCTCCTCGGCCTGAGCCGTGAAGACATGCAAAATCGCGCCCGCGCGCTCAATGAAGAGCGGCCGGCGCTGCGAAAAACCAGAGGACCACGAGTTACCCCGCGGTCATGCAATCGACGCGTATTCGCCTATATAACCCGGCAGCGTTTAAGTGGACTGGGTCCTGCGCCTTGGTGGCGCTGGACGGGTTCGCACTTACCGCCTGCCCTTGGGATGCGCGGAAACTACTCATATGCACCCATTGCGTCAAGTGCTTTGTCGAAAAAACAGCGTTTGTGCGGGTTACAGATCCGCCATCTGAATTTCCGACATGATTTCCGCTACTTACCAGCGCCAAACGATAGTTTTCAGCACCTTTTCGGTAATATTATTGCGCTGGCGGATTCCGCATTCCGGCGGAATTCTGAATCAACTCTAACCGGAATGACTCAAATCAGGTCAGATGGGTGGCGTTTGCCAGGTGATCGGGCAACGCAGGCCCTTGATTCATGGGACCGATTCCAGACGGACCCGCCATAAACGCATTCCGGATTCGCCGGCAATAGCCCCTCACCCGCCGATATGCGCCTGATGCACGGCAGGTATTTGCGGGCGAGTGTTCTTCCAGCCTCCTCAGGCCGTGAAAGTCACGATTGCAACGTTTCCGGCAAGCGCATCCTGGTAGGCACCTTCGTAAACCGGATCATCCGGTTCGCCATCCATCACGCCGATCTGGTCGAGCTCGGCTTCCGCAAACCCCTGAGCAGAGAGCGATTCAAGCGTCTTGCGAACCGCGTCGTCGTCATCCGGCGCTGTCAGCAGCGCGTGAATGGTGATGGCGTCATCCGGCGAAGCGTCTTCGTTTTCCCAGACCCTGCCAATGACGATGTAGACCACCGGGTCCAGTTCAAGTTCATTGTCGTTCATATCATCAGGCCTCTTTTGCCTCATTATACAAGAAAGGCCGCCCGAGGGCGGCCTTTCGACAGTTCGACGGGAAACCGATTACTCGGCTGCACCGGTCATATCTTCCAGAAGGCCTTCCGCTGCACTGTCCGAAGACTGCTGACGTTGAGCTTCCTGGATCAGGTCGTCGCGATGCGTCGCGATCTGACGGATCCGCTTCATCACCCCACCGGTACCGGCCGGGATCAGACGGCCGACGATGACGTTCTCCTTGAGGCCGACCAACGGGTCGGTCTTGCCGTTGACAGCCGCATCGGTAAGGACGCGGGTCGTCTCCTGGAAGGAGGCGGCGGAGAAGAACGAACGCGTCTGCAGCGATGCCTTGGTGATGCCGAGCAGAACCGGCACCCCCTTGGCAGGATCGCGTGCATTGTCGATCGCCCGGCGGTTGGCTTCCTCGAAGTCGATCTTGTCGATCTGTTCGCCGGAGAAGAACTCCGTATCGCCCGGATCGGTGATCTCGACCTTCTGCAGCATCTGGCGGACAATCACTTCAATGTGCTTGTCGTTGATGGTCACGCCCTGCAGGCGGTAGACTTCCTGGATCTCGTTGACGAGGTAAGCCGCAAGAGCCTCCACGCCTTTAACTGCCAGGATGTCGTGTGGAGCCGGGTTGCCGTCGAGGATGTACTCACCCTTTTCAATGGCATCGCCTTCCTGAAGATGGAAGTGCTTGCCTTTCGGGATGAGGTATTCGACGGGCTCGACACCTTCTTCCGCCGGCTCGATGATGACGCGACGCTTGTTCTTGTAATCGCGACCGAAGCGGATCGTACCATCGATTTCGGCGATGATCGCATGATCCTTCGGACGGCGAGCCTCGAACAGTTCCGCAACACGCGGCAGACCACCGGTGATGTCCTTGGTCTTGGCACTTTCCAGCGGAATACGGGCCAGAACGTCACCAGCCTTGACCGAAGCTCCCGGCTGAACGGACAAAACCGCGTCAACGGAAAGCATCAGACGGGCATCGGAGCCACGATCGGTCTTGGAAATGCTGCCTTTTTCGTCCTTGACGACGATAGCCGGCTTGAGATCCTGACCACGCTGCGAAGAACGCCAGTCAATGACGACACGCTTGGTGATGCCGGTCGCTTCGTCGGCCGTTTCCTGAACGGACGCACCATCGACCAGATCCTCGAAGTCCACGATACCATCGACTTCAGCAAGCATCGGACGGGTATACGGATCCCATTCGGCAATCCGCTGACCGCGCTTGACCGCATCGCCTTCATCGACATGCAGCTTGGAACCGTAGGCCACACGATGCACGGCACGCTCGTTGCCGTCGCTGTCGATGACAACGATGGACATGTTGCGAACCATGGCAATCAGGTTGCCGTCGCTGTCGCGATTGACCGAACGGTTCCGGATCTTGATCGTGCCGTCGACGTTGGACTCGATGAACGAGCTGTCGACAACCTGTGCGGTACCACCAATGTGGAAGGTACGCATGGTCAGCTGCGTGCCAGGCTCACCGATCGACTGTGCGGCGATGACGCCGACAGCTTCACCCATGTTCACGGGCGTACCGCGAGCAAGGTCACGACCATAGCAGGTCGCGCAGACGCCGGTTTCGGTTTCACAGGTAAGAACCGAGCGGATCTTGATCTGCTGAACCTTGGCAGCCTCGATGGCATCAACATCCTTCTCGTCGATCAGCGTGCCCTTGGGGACAAGCAGTTCGCCGGTCTGGTTGTTGTAGACATCTTCCGCAGTCGTACGGCCCAGAACGCGCATGCCGAGCGAAGCGATGACGTTACCGGCATCGACGATCGGAGCAACGGTGATGCCGCGTGTTGATCCGCAATCCGGTTCCAGGATGATGGAATCCTGGGCGACGTCCACCAGGCGGCGGGTCAGGTAACCGGAGTTTGCGGTCTTCAGAGCGGTATCGGCCAGACCCTTACGGGCACCGTGGGTGGAGTTGAAGTACTCCAGAACCGACAGGCCTTCCTTGAAGTTCGAGATGATCGGGTTCTCGATGATGGAACCGTCCGGCTTGGCCATCAGGCCGCGCATGCCGGCCAGCTGCTTCATCTGCTGGGGCGAACCACGAGCACCGGAGTGCGACATCATGTAGACCGAGTTCATCGGCTTCTGACGACCGGTTTCCTCATCGATCTGGACCGCCTTGATGCGAGCCATCATCTCGTCAGCAATCTTGTCGGTACATTTCGCCCAGGCGTCGACAACCTTGTTGTACTTTTCGCCCTGGGTGATCAGACCGTCGTTGTACTGCTGCTCGTATTCGGTCGCGAGCGACGAGGTTTCGGCCACCAGCTTGTGCTTGGTGTCCGGAATGACCATGTCGTCCATGCCGAAGGAGATGCCGGCGTTACAGGCGTTCTTGAAACCAAGCTGCATGATCCGGTCACAGAAGATAACCGTCTCCTTCTGACCGCAGGCACGGTAAACCGTGTCGATCATCTTGGAGATGTCCTTCTTGGTCATCAGCTTGTTGCAGACCTCGAACGGCACTTCGTGGTGCTTCGGCAGAAGCTCCGCGATGAGCATGCGGCCCGGAGTGGTCTCGATGATTTCGGAAGTCGGATTGCCTTCCGCATCGATGGACCGATACCGGCCTTTCACCTTGGTGTGCAGCGTGATGACCTTGTTGGCCAGCGCATGATGGATCTCACCAGTGTTGCCGAAGACCATGCCTTCGCCCGGCTCACCTTCTGCCATGATGGACAGATAGTAGAGACCCAGAACGATATCCTGCGAAGGAACGATGATCGGGCCACCGTTTGCCGGATGCAGAATGTTGTTGGTCGACATCATCAGCGTACGCGCTTCGAGCTGGGCTTCCAGAGAAAGCGGTACGTGAACAGCCATCTGGTCACCGTCGAAGTCGGCGTTGAAGGCCGAGCAGACGAGCGGATGCAGCTGGATGGCCTTGCCTTCGATCAGGGTCGGTTCGAAGGCCTGGATACCAAGACGGTGCAGCGTCGGCGCGCGGTTCAGGAGAACCGGGTGCTCACGGATGACTTCGTCGAGGATGTCCCAGACTTCCGGACGTTCCTTTTCAACCAGCTTCTTGGCCTGCTTGACGGTCGAGGAGAAACCCTTGGCGTCGAGGCGCGAATAGATGAACGGCTTGAACAGCTCGAGCGCCATCTTCTTCGGCAGGCCGCACTGGTGCAGCTTCAGTTCCGGACCCACGGTAATAACCGAACGACCGGAATAGTCGACGCGCTTGCCGAGCAGGTTCTGACGGAATCGGCCCTGCTTGCCCTTCAGCATGTCGGACAGCGACTTCAGCGGACGCTTGTTGGCGCCGGTGATGACGCGGCCGCGGCGGCCGTTGTCGAACAGGGCGTCAACGGACTCCTGAAGCATGCGCTTTTCGTTCCGGATGATGATATCCGGAGCACGCAGTTCCATCAGGCGGCGCAGACGGTTGTTACGGTTGATCACGCGGCGGTAGAGATCGTTCAGATCGGACGTCGCGAAACGGCCACCGTCAAGCGGTACCAGCGGGCGCAGATCCGGCGGGATAACCGGAACCACGGTCATGATCATCCACTCCGGGCGGTTGCCCGATTCCATGAATGCTTCGATGACCTTCAGGCGCTTGGCAAGCTTCTTCGGCTTCAGTTCGGTGGTCGCCTCGGCGATTTCCTGACGCAGCTTCTCGCTCTCGCGCTCCAGATCCATGCTCATCAGGATCTCGCGGATCGCCTCGGCACCGATCATGGCGGTGAAGGCATCTTCGCCATACTCGTCCTGAGCGGCGATGAAGTCTTCTTCCGACAGAAGCTGGTGCTGCTTGAGCGGGGTCAGGCCCGGCTCGAGAACAACATAGTTCTCGAAATACAGAACGCGTTCCAGGTCCTTCAGCGTCATGTCGAGCAGAAGGCCGATACGGCTCGGCAGGGACTTCAGGAACCAGATGTGCGCAACAGGCGCAGCCAGTTCGATGTGGCCCATGCGTTCACGGCGAACCCGCGACAGGGTGACTTCAACGCCACACTTTTCGCAGATGACGCCTTTGTATTTCATGCGCTTGTATTTGCCGCAAAGACATTCGTAGTCCTTGATCGGGCCAAAGATACGCGCGCAGAACAGACCGTCGCGCTCAGGCTTGAACGTACGGTAGTTGATGGTCTCCGGCTTTTTGATTTCGCCGAAAGACCAGGACAAGATCTTTTCCGGGCTCGCAAGCGAAATCCGGATATTGTCGAAGGTCTGTGCGGGAGCCTGCTGATTGAACAGGTTCATGACCTCATGATTCATGATCCATCTCCTTCGATGCGCGGTGGGGGAGCGAGCTCTTGCGCCCCTCCCCGCAACCGGCATTCCAAGTCATTTGTGGTCCGTAGGCGGGGTTATTCTGCGGCGTCCGCAGTTTCTTCCTCGCCGATCACGGGGACATCGGTTCGTTGCAGTTCAACGTTGAGACCCAGGGACCGCATTTCCTTCACAAGCACGTTGAAGCTTTCCGGAATGCCTGCCTCGAAGGTGTCGTCGCCACGAACGATGGCCTCATAGACCTTCGTACGGCCGGCAACGTCATCCGACTTGACGGTGAGCATTTCCTGCAGCGTGTAGGCTGCACCGTAAGCTTCAAGCGCCCAGACCTCCATTTCCCCGAAGCGCTGGCCACCGAACTGTGCCTTACCACCGAGCGGCTGCTGGGTGACGAGCGAGTACGGGCCAATGGAACGGGCATGGATCTTGTCGTCGACAAGGTGGTGGAGCTTCAGCATGTAGATGTAGCCCACGGTTACCTTGCGGTCGAACTCTTCACCGGTCCGGCCATCGTACAGAACGGACTGGCCGCTCGGGTCGTAGCCGGCAATGTTGAGCGCCTCGACGACATCGGGTTCACGAGCACCGTCGAAGACCGGCGTCGCGATGCTGACGCCTTTCTTCAGCTGCTCCGCCAGGCGTACGATACCTTCGTCATCGTATTCCTTGACGTTGTCGCCCTTCATGTTGTCGCCGTAGATCTCGACAATCTTGCCGCGCAATTCGCCGATCTCACCTGACTTCCTGTACTCGTCGTACATTTCGCCGATCCGGTTACCCATGCCGCGGCAGGCCCAACCCAGGTGGGTTTCAAGGATCTGACCGACGTTCATGCGCGACGGAACGCCGAGCGGGTTCAGCACGATATCGACATGCGTGCCGTCTTCAAGGAACGGCATGTCTTCGCACGGGTTGATCTTGGAGACGACGCCCTTGTTGCCGTGACGGCCGGCCATCTTGTCGCCCGGCTGAAGCTTGCGCTTCACGGCAACGAAGACCTTGACCATCTTCATGACGCCCGGCGGCAGTTCGTCACCGCGCTGCAGTTTCTCGACCTTGTCGATGAAACGCTGCTCGAGACGCTTGCGGCTGTCGTCATACTGACCACGCAGAGCTTCGATTTCGGACATGAACTTCTCGTCGTCGGTGGCAAACTGCCACCACTGCGAGCGCGGGAAGTCGTTGAGAACGTCCCCGGTCAGTACGGTGTCCTTCTTGGAGCCCTTCGGGCCGGCAATGGCGGTCTTGTCCATCAGCATCTCGGCCAGACGGCCATAGACGTTGCGGTCGAGGATCGCCTGTTCGTCGTCGCGGTCCTTTGCGAGACGCTCGATTTCCTCGCGCTCGATCGCCATTGCGCGTTCGTCTTTTTCAACGCCGTGGCGGTTGAAGACGCGCACTTCGACAACAGTACCGGAAACCCCCGGCGGCAGGCGCAGGGAAGTATCGCGAACGTCGGATGCCTTTTCACCGAAGATGGCGCGCAGAAGCTTTTCTTCCGGCGTCATCGGGCTTTCGCCCTTCGGAGTGATCTTGCCGACCAGGATGTCGCCCGGGTTCAGTTCGGCACCGATGTAGACGATACCGGCTTCGTCGAGGTTCTTCAGCGCTTCTTCCGAAACGTTCGGAATGTCGCGGGTGATTTCTTCCGGCCCAAGCTTGGTGTCACGCGCCATCACTTCGAATTCCTCGAGGTGGATGGAGGTGAACACGTCATCGGAGACGATGCGTTCGGACAGGAGGATGGAATCCTCGAAGTTGTAGCCGTTCCAGGGCATGAACGCGACGAGCACGTTCCGGCCGAGCGCCAGATCACCGAGATCGGTCGACGGACCGTCGGCAATGATGTCGCCCTTGTGGATCCGATCACCGACACGCACCAGCGGACGCTGGTTGATGCAGGTGTTCTGGTTGGACCGCTGGAACTTCTGCAGCCGGTAGATATCGACGCCGGACTTGCCCGGATCGAGGTCTTCGGTCGCACGGATAACGATACGGGTCGCATCCACCTGGTCGACAACGCCAGCGCGGCGGGCACCGATGGCAGCACCGGAATCGCGTGCCACGATCGGCTCCATGCCTGTACCGACGAACGGTGCTTCGGCACGAACCAGCGGAACGGCCTGACGCTGCATGTTCGAGCCCATCAGTGCGCGGTTGGCGTCATCGTTCTCAAGGAACGGAATGAGCGCGGCCGCGACGGACACGAGCTGTTTCGGCGAAACGTCCATGAGGTCGACCTTGTCGGACGGAACCATCATGTTTTCACCGGCGTGACGGCAGGTGATCAGCTCTTCCGTGAACCGGCCCTCGTCGTCGTAGACGGCGTTGGACTGGGCCACGTAGTGCTTGGCTTCTTCCATGGCGGAAAGATAAACGACTTCGTTGGTAACGGCGCCGTCTTTCACTTTCCGGTACGGGCTTTCGATGAAGCCGTACTTGTTCACACGGGCAAAGGTTGCCAGCGAGTTGATCAGACCGATGTTCGGGCCTTCCGGCGTTTCAATCGGGCAGATACGGCCGTAGTGCGTCGGGTGAACGTCGCGGACTTCGAAGCCTGCGCGTTCGCGGGTCAGACCGCCCGGGCCAAGCGCCGACAGGCGGCGTTTGTGGGTGACTTCCGACAGCGGGTTGGTCTGGTCCATGAACTGCGACAGCTGCGAGGAGCCGAAGAATTCACGAACGGCAGCAGCAGCCGGCTTCGCGTTGATCAGGTCCTGAGGCATGACCGTGTCGATTTCGACAGAGCTCATGCGTTCCTTGATCGCGCGTTCCATGCGCAGCAGACCGACGCGGTACTGATTTTCCATCAGCTCGCCGACAGAACGAACACGGCGGTTGCCGAGGTTGTCGATGTCGTCGATTTCGCCCTTGCCATCGCGCAGTTCAAGAAGAACCCGGATGACTTCCAGGATGTCGTCCTTGCGCAGCGTGCGAACGGTGTCGGCACACTCCACGTCGAGACGCATGTTCATCTTCACGCGGCCAACGGCGGACAGGTCATAGCGCTCTTCGTCGAAGAACAGCGACTGGAACATCGCCTCGGCGGTATCAATGGTGGGCGGCTCGCCCGGACGCATCACGCGGTAGATGTCAAACAGAGCATCTTCGCGAGACTCGTTCTTGTCGACCGACAGGGTGTTGCGGATATACGGACCGGTGTTGACATGATCGATGTCGAGCATCGGCAGCTCGTGGTAACCACGATCGACCAGTTCTTCCAGCAGCTTGCCGGAAATCTCGTCGCCTGCTTCAGCGTAGATTTCACCGCTCTTCATGTCGACGATGTCTTCAGCCAGGTACTGGCCATGAAGGTCTTCGTCGGTCACTTTCAGGGCGGTGACGCCTTTTTCCTCAAGCTGCTTGATGGTGCGCTGAGTGATCTTGCGTCCACCCTCGATCACCACTTCGCCGCTGTCGGCGTCGATCAGGTCGTAGGACGCCTTGGTGCCCTTCAGACGATTGCCGTCAAACGGCATGCGCCAGGAGCCGTCCTTCTGACGGGTGTAATCGATACGCTTGTAGAACGTGTTGAGGATTTCCTCACCATCGAGACCAAGCGCCATCAGAAGGGACGTAACCGGGATCTTGCGGCGACGGTCGATGCGCGCATGCACGATGTCCTTGGCGTCGAATTCGATATCGAGCCAGGAACCGCGATACGGGATCACGCGTGCTGCGAACAGCAACTTGCCGGAAGAATGGGTCTTGCCCTTGTCATGGTCGAAGAACACACCCGGAGAACGGTGCATCTGGGAAACGATGACGCGCTCGGTGCCGTTGACGATGAAAGTGCCGTTGTCGGTCATGAACGGCATGTCGCCCATGTAGACATCTTGTTCCTTGATGTCTTTCACGGACTTCGCGCCGGTGTCTTCATCGACATCGAACACGATCAGGCGCAGGGTAACCTTCAGCGGAGCCGCGAAGGTCATGTCGCGCTGGCGGCACTCATCGACGTCGTATTTGGGAGCTTCAAATTCGAAGGAAACAAATTCCAGAAGGGAAGTGCCCGCAAAATCGGAGATCGGAAATACGGACTGGAAGACCGCTTCAAGGCCTTCATTCTTGCGGCCACCGCCCGGCATCTCGTCGACCTGCAGAAACTGGTCGTAGGATGCTTTTTGAACCTCGATGAGATTAGGCATAGCCGCGACATCGCGGATCGATCCGAAATATTTACGGACCTTTTTGCGACCGTTGAACGTTTGGGTCATTGTCGCTCCTCGTATCGGCCGGGTAACGGCTTCCCGAAACGCCCCTTTTCCAATCGGGCGAGCGCCCGGGCGCTTCGGAAAACCGTCCCCCCTGGATCAACCTGCTTCAGGTGCCCTCACCTGAAACCAGACAAGTTGACCGGTCTTAGGGGCCTAGAACATCTTCATCTGCCGTCTTGCGAAAGCAGGATGCCCTAGTGGTACGTTTGCCCCGGAAACGGGAAAATCCCGCCGGGGCTAGGTACGGTCCCGGTTTCCCGGGACCGTTCAAAAGGCCGGTAGGCCTTTATTATTTCAGCTCGACAGATGCGCCAGCTTCTTCGAGCTTCTTCTTCAGCTCTTCTGCTTCGTCTTTGCCAACGCCTTCCTTGACCGGCTTCGGAGCGCCTTCGACGAGCTCCTTAGCTTCTTTCAGGCCAAGACCGGTGATTGCGCGGACTTCCTTGATGACGTTGATTTTCTTGTCGCCGGCAGAAGCCAGGATAACGTCAAATTCGGTCTTTTCTTCAGCAGCAGCTGCATCGCCACCACCAGCAGCAACAGCAGCAACTGCGACCGGAGCAGCAGCAGAAACGCCCCACTTTTCTTCCAGAAGCTTGCTGAGTTCAGCAGCTTCCATAACGGTCAGTGCGGACAGTTCTTCAACGAGCTTTTCAAGATCAGCCATTTTTCAGTACCTTAAGTTCGAACCAGTTTTGGTTACGTGAGACAGTGTGTTTTGGACGCCTTATGCGGCCTCGTCCTTCTTGGCGTAAGCGCCGAAGACGCGGGCAAGCTGCCCGGCCGGAGCGTTGACAACCTGTGCAATCCGGGAAGCCGGGGTCTGGATCATGCCAACCAGTTTCGCACGCAGCTCATCGAGCGACGGCATGGTTGCCAGAGACTTGACCCCATCCGGGTTCAGGTTGGTCGAGCCAAGAGCACCACCAAGGATCGCAAACTTTTCGTTTGCCTTGGCGAAATCGACGGCTGCTTTCGGAGCGGCTACCGGATCGTCGGAATGGACGATAACGGTCGGGCCCTGAAACAGGTCGGAGATGTGCTCAAGGTCGGTGCCTTGAAGGGCGAGTTTGACAAGGCGGTTTTTTGCGACTTTTACAGTGCCGCCGGCTTCGCGCACGGATGCCCGCAGTGCGGTCATCTGAGCTACCGAAAGGCCTGCATAGTGCGCGACGACGACAACACCGGTGTTACCCAGCTCGGCGTTGAGGGCCGACACGAACTCGTGCTTTTCCGCTCTTTCCACTTGCCTTCTCCATTTGGCGGCTGTGACGCCGCCGGTTTACCTTGCCGCCTGGCAGATGGTCCCGAACCCGGTACCGCCTAACCTGGCGACGCTCAGGGTCCTGTCCCCTCACCTTCGCGCTAGAAGCGCTCGGCAAGGTCTGGTTCGAACCAGGTTTTCCACCGGATCGGTGGGAAATTCGGTTCTCACCCATCTATGCAGGCCTTGTTTGGCTTAAGCCGGTTTCCCGGCACCTGCAGTCTCGGACAGGGCAACCCGGCAGCAAGCCGCCGGGTCTATTCGGCCTTTCAGCCGAAATCTCGTATCAATCCGGAAAGACCGGATTATTCGCCAGCAACGGTGGCGAGATCGACCTTTACGCCCGGGCCCATCGTGGAGGACACGGCGATGCGCTTCAGGTAGGTGCCTTTTGCGCCAGTCGGTTTGGCTTTCTGAACGGCGTCCAGCAGAGCCTTGACGTTCTGGGTGATCGCCTCTTCAGAAAAGGACACCTTGCCAACGCCAGCGTGAACGATACCGGCCTTTTCGACGCGGAACTGAACAGCGCCGCCCTTGGCGTCGTTGACGGCGGACTTGACGTCCGGGGTCACGGTACCAACCTTCGGGTTCGGCATCAGGCCGCGCGGGCCGAGAACCTTACCGAGACGACCGACGAGCGGCATCATGTCCGGAGTTGCAATGCAGCGATCGAAGTCGATCTTGCCGCCCTGAACTTCCTGAACCAGCTCTTCTGCACCGACGATATCGGCACCAGCAGCCTTGGCTTCTTCGGCCTTGTCGCCGCGAGCAAACACAGCAACGCGAACAGTCTTGCCGGTGCCGTTCGGCAGGATGCACACGCCACGGACCATCTGGTCTGCGTGACGCGGATCAACGCCGAGATTGATCGCAACTTCAACGGTTTCGTCGAACTTGGTCTTGGAACGGTCCTTCACGAGGCCGATGGCTTCGTTCAGGGAATACAGCTTGTTGCGGTCGATACCTTCACGAGCTGCCTGGATGCGCTTTCCAACCTTCGCCATGATCTTACTCCGTTACCTCGAGGCCCATGGAGCGGGCGGAGCCTTCGACCATCAGCATCGCAGCTTCGATGTCGTTGGCGTTCAGGTCCTTCATCTTGGCTTCGGCGATTTCCTTCACCTGCGCCTTGGTTACAGAACCAACCGTGCCACGGCCCGGGGTCTGGGAGCCCTTCGGCAGCTTGGCAGCTTTCTTCAGGAAGAAGCTGACCGGAGCCGTCTTCACTTCGAACGTGAAGGACTTGTCGGAGTAGTAGGTGATCACGGTCGGGCACGGTGCGCCCTTTTCAGCATCCTGCGTGGCGGCGTTGAAGGCCTTGCAGAATTCCATGATGTTCAGACCACGCTGACCGAGCGCCGGACCAATGGGCGGCGACGGAGTAGCGGAACCTGCCGGCACCTGAAGCTTCAGGAAACCTTCGATTTTTTTCGCCATGTTTCTCTCCAGTCATTAACAGCTGAATGGCTCTTCAGCTGATTGGGAGTTGGTGGTTCGGCCCTGTTGGAACCCGGCGAAGAGTTCCGGAACCTTCCACCCTTTCATCCCGGATGCCGCATCCTTGTGGACACTGCGACCGGGCTCTCAAGCCACCCCTCGGGGCAGCAAACGATCAGAGCTTGTCGACCTGACCGAATTCCAGTTCCACCGGCGTTGCACGGCCGAAGATGGACACGGCCACCTTCAAACGCGCACGCTCGTCATCCACTTCCTCGACAAGGCCGGAGAAGGACGCGAACGGACCGTCGGAAACACGCACCTGCTCGCCAACCTCGAAAGTCACGGACGGCTTCGGCCGGTCCACGCCTTCCTGCACCTGGTTGATGATGCGCATTGCTTCTTTTTCCGGGATCGGCATCGGCTTCTGATCCGCGCCCAGGAACCCGGTTACCTTCGGCGTATCCTTGATGAGGTGGAAAGCCTCGTTGGTCATTTCCATCTTCACCAGGACGTAGCCCGGGAAGAACTTGCGCTCTGCATCGACCTTGCGGCCACGGCGCACTTCAACGACCTTTTCCATCGGAACGAGAATCTCTTCGAACAGGTCGGACAGACCCTTCTGCTCGGCCTTTTCGCGGATGGACTCGGCGACCTTCTTCTCGAAATTGGAGTAGGCGTGCACAATGTACCAGCGCTTGGCCATGGATCTCAGTTCCGTTTCTTGTTCTTTGTCTTCAAACCGGACAGTCGCCCGGGCGGCTGACTGAAATTAGCCGCCGACACCCAGAAGATAGCCGATCCCGAAGCCCATCAACTGATCTGCCACGAGAAAAAAGATCGCCGCGATCACAACCATGATGAAAACCATGACAGTGGTCACTGCTGTTTCTTTGCGCGTCGGCCAAGTTACCTTGGACGTTTCCGCGCGTACTTCCTGGATGAATTTAAAGGGATTGGTCTTCGCCATTCCGATTCCGGTCTGTTAAATACGAGTGGGCGCGCGAAAAACTTCGCGCGCCTCACTCGAGGAAACTCTTTAAGCCCTCGAGGCAGATTAATCAAGAGCAAATTGGCAGGGGCAGCAGGGTTCGAACCCGCGACCTACGGTTTTGGAGACCGTCGCTCTACCAGCTGAGCTATACCCCTTCAGAAGTCCGCCTAGGCGAACTTGCTCCTGATACCCTCTGAAGCCGCACATCGCAAGACTTAAGAGGCGGGACTGCCGGGCACAAGGCCCGGCAGCCCGAAATCATCTTATTCGATGATGGATGCGACGACGCCAGCGCCGACGGTACGGCCACCTTCGCGGATAGCGAAGCGCAGGCCTTCTTCCATGGCGATCGGCACGATCAGCTCAACCTCGACGGAGACGTTGTCGCCCGGCATCACCATTTCCGTGCCTTCCGGCAGGGACACCACACCGGTCACGTCCGTCGTACGGAAGTAGAACTGCGGGCGGTAGTTGGTGAAGAACGGGGTGTGACGACCACCTTCTTCCTTGGTGAGGATGTAAGCCTCGGCCTTGAACTTCGTGTGCGGGGTAACAGTACCCGGCTTGCAAAGAACCTGGCCACGCTCAACGTCTTCACGTGCAATACCGCGGATCAGCGCGCCGATGTTGTCGCCTGCTTCGCCGCTATCCAGCAGCTTGCGGAACATTTCAACGCCGGTGACCGTGGTCTTCTGCGTGTCCTTGATGCCGACGATTTCGACTTCTTCGCCAACCTTCACGATGCCGCGCTCAACACGACCGGTCACAACCGTACCACGGCCGGAGATCGAGAAGACGTCTTCGATCGGCATCAGGAACGGAAGGTCCTTCGGACGCTCCGGGGTCGGGATGTACGCGTCGACCTGAGCCATCAGCTCACGGATCGCATCGCGGCCGATGGCCGGATCGCGGTTTTCAACGGCTGCCAGTGCAGAACCCTTGACGATCGGAATGTCGTCGCCCGGGAATTCGTAGGAAGACAGCAGTTCGCGGATTTCCATTTCGACGAGCTCGAGAAGCTCTTCGTCGTCGACCTGGTCAACCTTGTTCATGAACACGACCAGAGCCGGAACACCAACCTGGCGAGCCAGGAGGATGTGTTCGCGGGTCTGCGGCATCGGGCCGTCAGCGGCAGAACAGACCAGGATCGCGCCGTCCATCTGCGCTGCACCGGTGATCATGTTCTTGACGTAGTCGGCGTGACCAGGGCAGTCGACGTGTGCGTAGTGACGGTTTTCCGTCTCGTACTCAACGTGTGCCGTGGAGATGGTGATGCCGCGAGCCTTTTCTTCAGGCGCGCCGTCGATTTCGTCGTAAGCTTTTGCAGTCGCACCGCCGGTTTCAGCCAGCGTCATGGTGATTGCTGCGGTCAGCGTCGTCTTGCCGTGGTCAACGTGGCCAATCGTGCCAATGTTAACGTGCGGCTTGTTGCGCTCAAATTTTTCCTTCGCCATCGGCGTCGCTCTCTGTCCAATACTCGGTTCGGTCGAATTAGGTCGAGGCGGGACGCGTTCCGGCGCCTTGGACAGATCCGCGAGCGACGAATTGCTTCCCGTTGAACTTCTTGTCAGGATTTCCGGGCGAAAGAGCCTTCCGTTCCGGACACTCCGATCAGCACCCATGATGGAGCGGGTGAAGGGAATCGAACCCTCGTCGTCAGCTTGGAAGGCTGCTGCTCTACCATTGAGCTACACCCGCACAACGAGAGAACCAGGAACGATGGTGGAGGAGGTTGGATTCGAACCAACGTAGGCATAGCCAACGGATTTACAGTCCGTCCCCTTTAGCCACTCGGGCACTCCTCCATCTCGTCCTGCTTCACGCCGAAGCGATCAGGATGGCTTACCGAAGAGCCCGCCCGGAAGGGGCGAGCAATCCCGTGGCGCGTGTTATGCAGATAGGGCCCCGCCCTGTCAACGTCGATTTTGCAAAGAATTGAACAAAATCAGCAGGACGCTCGAAACAGACGCTTCGAACGTGAGCTATTGCCAAGGCCGACGGCACCACCAGATTGCCGCAGCACAGCTGTGATGTCACGGTTCCCCTGCGTTTTGCTGAAAATCCGGCATCACGCGACCCCAGCCTGTGGACAACTTTCATCAACGCGCCCGTTCCTTTGACGAGGCCATTTGTGCCAATGCCTGCACCTGCTGCTCTTTTGAAAAACCAGTCGGACACGACTGCACCCTTGAGCAGATTCTCATGTTGTTGTATCTACAACAAATGCCATCTTCTCTCAAAGATATCGATTTCCAGCACATGGGCCGAACCTGCCTCGGTCACGCTGCCCGGCGCACCGCCAATCTTCTTACCCGTCATTATAATAGGCACATGGCAGTTCTCGGCCTTGAACTGACCCAGGCCCAGCTTTTGGCTGCCATAGCCGACGGATCTGCAAGTTCGGCGGCAGAGATCGCCCGTTTCCTCGGCATAGACCGATCCACGCTGGCCCGAAACCTCAAGCCTTTGGAAGTTGCCGGTCTTGTAACCCGGCAAGATGGCAAAGGCCGAAAGGTTCTTCCAGTGCTGACACAACTGGGCGAGGCAAAGGTGATTGAGATCCACCGCACCTGGCTCAAGGCACAAGAAGAGATCAGCACATTGCTTGGCCCGGACGGCGCTGATGCTGTTCGCACCCAGATGTCCACGTTGCGCAAGGCGGTTCACATTCTGGAAAGCCAGGAAAAAGCCGCCGCAGACACCGCCTCCCAATCAGACCCCGACGAGACCACCTTTTCAGGACACTAATCATGAGCGATCCCCATTCCCTGACCGAAAACGGCAAGACCCACACTCTTGGTGCGCTTCCAAAGACAGCCTTTGCCAGCATGACCGGGCTTGATATCTTCGAGCGCATGATGGCAGGCGATTTGCCAGCCCCGCCGATCATGGTGCATTCCAATATAAGGATGAAGGAATTCTCCGAAGGCCGGGCCGTCTTCACCGGCCTGCCGGCACGCGAGTTCCTGAACCCGCTTGGTACGGTCCATGGTGGCTGGATTTCGACGCTGATCGACACGGCGCTGAGCTGCGCGGTACACACCACGCTGCAGCCCGGCGAATTCTACACCACCACATCGCTCAACGTGAACATGGTTCGCCCGCTGCTTGAAACCAGCGGCGAAGTGGTTTGCGAGGGACGGATCGTCCACCGCGGCACCCGCCTGGCGACCTCCGAAGGTGATCTGCGGGACGCGAACGGCAAACTGATCGCCCATGGCACCGTCAGCTGCATGATCCTGAAGCCCTCTTGAGGCAATGGATATGGAACAGTCGTACTGTCTTTCCCTCTTTTCCTGACGTGGAAATCCCGGTAGAGCTGCGCCATGAGTGACGACAAGAAACCTTCGCGCCCAGCCGGCAAGCCGGGCTTTCGCGGCAACAAGAAATTCGCTGGCAAACCTGCGCCGCGCCGTCCGGGTCTTCCCCCGGAAGGCCCGGTACTGCTTTACGGCCTTCACACCGTTGAAGCGGCCTTTGCCAACAAGGACCGCAAGCGGCTGAAGCTGTTCGCAACGGACAATGCCGTTCGCCGCCTCGAAGAACGCGGCGTGACAATCGATGTCCCTGTCGAATCCATGATGCCCCGCGCACTGGACCGGATGGTGACGAAGGATGCTGTCCATCAGGGCATGATTCTGGAAGCCGATCCCCTGCCCGCTTATGGCGCCGAGCATCTGAAAGGTGCTCGGCTCGTGCTGGCACTTGACCAGGTCACGGATCCGCACAATGTCGGCGCAATTCTGCGCTCGGCTGTCGCGCTTGATGCCGATGCGGTGGTAACAACCGAACGCCATGCACCGGAAGAAGGCTCCGTTCTGGCGAAATCCGCTTCCGGTGCACTCGACATGATCAAACATGTCCGGGTGAAAAACATGGCCCGCTTCATCGCCGAGATGAAGGACGAAGGCTTTTCCTGCATTGCCCTCGACAGCGATGGCCCGGCAAGTCTTGAAGAGACACCGTTCAGCGACAGGACAGTTCTGGTACTGGGCTCGGAGGGCAAAGGCGTGCGACAGGGTGTGCGCGAAGCCTGCGGCCTGACAGCCCGCCTCGACATGCCGGGCGCGATTCGCTCGCTCAACGTTTCAAATGCTGCTGTATTGTCACTCTATGTGGCGCGGATGAAAATGGGGCTGTAAGGCCCCTCTCCTTTCATCATCCGTTTCAAAGCGCCTCTCCGCGCGCCGCAGTCACGGAGCTGGTAGCAGTTCTGTTCGCCCGCGCCGCCTCCGACCGGGTCAGGCAAGGCGCCAGCAGCAGACTGATACCGATCATCGGTGCCAGCACCATGAGCGCCGCCCGAATACCGAAGGCATCGGCGAGCGGCCCGATGGTGAGCGGCCCGACCAGAAAGCCAAGCAGAGCCACAAAGGAAAGCACGGCGACATTGGACGCCGCACTTCCTCCTGGCGCTGCGGATGCCGCGGTCACTCCAAGAGGAAACGCGAGCGCTGCTCCCGACCCCAGAACTCCCAGACCGAGAAGTGCAATCGGCGCGTTCGGTGCAAGCCATATCAGGCTCAGACCAATCAGTCCGATGAGCGCAAGCACCTGCCCCAGGCGTCCTGGCGCCGCAACCTGGCGCAAGCGGTCTCCCATGAGCCGGGTCGAAGCCAGACACAGCGAAAAGATCGATATGCCCAGCCCGGCGAGGCCCGGATTGGCGGCAAAGGCATCCCGGAGATAGACCGCAGCCCAATCCGCAACGGCCCCTTCCACCAAGGTCGTTCCGAAAGTGAAAAAACAGACGCCAAGCAAAACCGGATGTGGCAACCGGAAACCGCGCTGCTCGGGTTTGGCCGACTGCCCTTCGGGCGGTAAAGGCAACCGCAGGATTACAGGCAGCACCAGGGCCTGAACCAGGATCGCGATCGCGATGCCGGCCAGAAGGGGCGACAGGGCAAGACCCGCCACAGCCGAGCCAATCAGCGTTCCAGACAGAAGTCCGAAGCTCCAGCAACCATGCGCTCTGCTCATGATCTTGTGGTGGGTGTGCGTCTCGTAATCGTCAGCCAGAACGTTGAGCCCGAGTTCCAGGATGGACATCGATCCGCCGACAAGGGCGAGTGCGGCCATCAAAAGCCACTGGGTTGTCGCCATGAAGGGCAACAGCATGGCGAGAAGAAAGACCGGATAAAACACCAGCGTGATCCACTTGGCGCCGATCCAGCCTGCAATGCGCCCCGCGATCATCAAGGTTGTCAAAGTGCCGACCGGCGCCCCGACGAGCGCAATCGCCAACTCGCTATTGGTCAGTCCGAGCGTGGTCTGGACACCTGGAATATGCGGCAGCCAAGCCCCGAGTGCGATCGGCTGCAGATAGAAAATGAGGCAGATGCGCTGCGCTTCAGTCATTTAAATCGATCCAATTGGCACACATGATTTCGAGCAGAACCACGTGTGGCAGGGCAGATTTTCCACTGAGGGTGAAACGGAACTGATGACAGGACCGAACAGTGTTTGGTCAATCCAGCCTGCCTTCCGGTAAAACCAGGGGAACCCGCGCAGAATGCGACAGGCTGATATTCAGAGTGCGCATTTATGGGTGCAAATCCCGGTTCATGCAAGGTGTTGAGCCCCCTCTTCGCAGAGCCCCTTCAGCGCTTGCGAAAGCTGAATTGTCGGATGCCGCGGTTAGAAAGTCGCCTGTGTCCACCTTGTTCTGTCTCTCAATCGGCGATGCGGGTCAGTGCTTGATGTGCTGCGCGAGCATATTATGCCAAGGCAAGGAAATGATTCCGTTCCAGGGAACTTGCAAGATGGCCGCGCGCTGTCCCGCTGACCGAACTCAATGCCTCTTGATTGCACCGAAAGCACAACTGCTTCCGTCAATTCGCAGGAATGACATTGGAATCGAGATGTCGCGATACAGAATTTCTGCATCGCCGAGCCTCTGCGCACGCGAGACTTTCCACAGAGGCCAACCAATTTTCGAAATTATCAGAGGGGTTTAGCTGGTTTTTCGGAATCAGAATCGAAAAATGCAAATCAGGGCATGGACAAGTGCGCCCAATCTGGTAGAAGCCATCCCCGGCGCCGGTATAGCTCAGCTGGTAGAGCACGTGATTTGTAATCTCGGGGTCGCGGGTTCGAATCCTGCTGCCGGCACCATTTCCCCCATTCAGCTTGAATCTCTATTGTGTCGCTCGCCGCTGGCACTTTGCTATCGCGTGCCTCGGGCGACGCGGACCATATGTTCTCGCCACGCGTTGCAGCCACCCTGGCGCTGCATCAATGAACGCCGCAGCATCTTCTTCATAACCTCCTGGCGCAGATCCAGTTCACTCTGGCTCCAGATCGCGTCGAATGCCGTGCCGACGGCTAGCGGTCTCAACTCGCTGTTTCTGGAAAAGACCCGCTCGCAGGCAAGATCGAATATGGCCTCGCGCTGGTACCCGTCAGCCACGGACCGTGCCGCATAGAGTGCCATTTGCTGGCAATAACGCATCCAGGCGGATGCAAGGGTTTTGGCCGGTGTTTCCAGCCAGCTCGTGTGAGTGTTGCCGCCGTGGTAGAGCTTCCTGTAGAGCGGCCGGTCGAGATAAAGCATTTCTCCCTGGATCGCCTGGCGCATGATCCAGGTACTGTCGGCGAACATGTTGTCGAACCGGTTTCCGGGAACGGTCAGATCACCAAGGTTTGGCGGTGTCCGGTTGACCGCCCGAAAACTGACGCCGGCATAACTCATCCCGAACACCTGCCTGACCCGCGCTTCCAGGTCTCCGCTCACGCTTTTGCTGCGGATGATGTGTTCATCCGGCCTGCCGACGGTCTGAATTGCGGTGCAAGCGCTTCCGGCAGCGGGTGTCTTTTCCAGAAGATCCAAAAGCGTGGCGTAATAGTCCGGCTCAATGGTGTCGTCTTGCGGCAGGATGGCAAAATACGGCGACCTCACCCTTCTGATCAGCCAATTGGCGTTTTCCACCCAGCCGAGTCGTCCTCGCTGATGGTAGATACCCACGTTTGCCATGCGCCGGAACGGTTCGAAGGTTTCCCGTTCGAAACCGCCATCATTGGAAATGACAATACGAAAGTCGCGAAAGCTCTGCTCCTGCACCGACGCAAGCACCCGTTCCAGAAACCCGTTCGGCCGGTAAGCAGGAATACAGATTGTCAGACGAGGCCGTTTCCATGGCCATATTGCAGGAAACTTCATGAGGCGATGACTTGATGAACCCGGCTTGAAGATGCCAGCGCGTCCGCCGCTTCAAGCGCGAACATCGGTGCGGTCGTGTATTTGCCCGGATCAAGGCTGCAATAACCATCGGCCAGGAGGCTGGGGCCTATTCTGCTGCGCTTGTGCAGATCGCTCACGCGATCATCGATATCACTTGCGCCTCTTGCATCGATAACTCCGCCGATCAACGGTGCTTCGTCCGTCTCGGGAAAGCGCAGGAACTCAGCTAACTTCGGATAGTAGGCTGCAAGTGCGGCAACGGAACAGCGCACAATTTCGGACTTTCGGGAAGAAGTGATCTCTGGGTGCGGAAGCAAAAGGTCGCGTGTGCTGGCGAGCATCATCGACGGGTACCAGGACAGATACACCCGGCCTGACCCATACCGTACGACATCCCCGTATCGCCCCAACATGAGCGTAACATTCGCCAGATCTTCAACAACATCCGGCAGCAGCACCGCCATCTTGTAGCGCAGGAACCACGAGGCATCATCAGCAAAGCCGCTGGAATGATCAAGAAAGCGGCGCTGCTCCCAGGCGGCGTTGAGCACCCGGTCGAATGGTCCGTCAGCGCGATGTTCACCAACCACTTGCCATCCGGACCGGCTTGTTTCGAAACGCGTTACCCTGTGATTGGACTGGAACTCGATTCGCGGGTGAGAAAGAACCGCTGCGCGCAGTGAAGCAGCAATGGCTCGCGTGTCGACAGATCGTTCCGGCGTTCCGAAGGCCGCCTCGATCTTGCCAGCTTCAGAGCCATAAGGATGGGAGGTCAGGCGCCGGAAGGCCGGCAGATCCGCTTCGCCGAGGTAGTCTGCATTTGGTGCCGCTAGCCGCTCGCGGAGGATATCCTGCACCAGCACGAAGTGCTGTTCTACCGCACCCGCAGAAAGCTGAGACCCCTCAGGAACGGCATAGTCGAATGGCTGCGTTACGGAAGAAGCGAAAAGGTGTTGCGCCATCCACCGGCACACGATGGACCGAAACTGCAGCGCGCCGTCGATCATGCGCCGTGCGGTCAGACCTGAGCGGTCCCCACCGTAAACGAACCCGAGATGGATCTTGCCTTCGTTGACCAGCGATGCCGCAGTCAGCGGTTCTGCTCCGGCATCGTAAAGCACGATGCGGTTACCGCGATCAGCAAGTTCCAGAGCTGCGATCGAGCCGGCAATGCCAGCCCCCACTATCGCTATGTCCCGGCACGATTTCATCCAAGAACGACCGAAATCATGTTTCCCCACACCTGTTCCGGAACGGGTTCTCTTACCTCAATCGCAGCCAACCGACCAGTGGAACAATCACGTTATCGGTCGTCATTCCACGTCGCCGATGTATTTTGCCTGGTTGATCAGCTCCTGGCATTTTGCTTCGTTGCCTGCGTGCCGTTCCTTGTTCGCTTCCTGGAGCAGTGCGCGCATCTTCTCTGCAACAGTGATGTCGATACCTTCCCTCTCGGAGTGGGTAACGGCATTTTCAACCTTGTCGATGTCCGCCTGACAGTCGGCCAGTGCACAGGTGGTCGCGACCAGCACCAGCCCTGCGGCCAGAAGACTTCCGGCAAGCGGATTGCGATTGCATCTCATGTCATTCTCCCTTTCGGACAGGCTGGTCGTCGATTGCGGCGAGACGCCCTCAATGGCTGCCAGGCATTCACTGCATGCGGTGGTGCAGATCCATCATGATCCAGAGACTGCCGCCGACCATGATGAAAATGAGCACCGCGGCAAAGGCCAGAAAGAACAGGTTCTCGACCGGTGTGGATTTCAGGTCGATGTGTAGAAAAAATACCAGGTGAACAATCACCTGCAGAACCGCGGCAACGGCGATGACGAAATATACGGCACTGCCTGTAAGCAGACCGCCCCAGACCAGGGCGAAGGGAATTGCCGTCAGCACAACTGCAAGCACAAACCCGGTGAGATAGGTAGACAGGCTGCGTTCAGCGGAATGGTTCATATGTGCCCCCTATAGAACGCCCGGCAGATAGACCGCCGAAAAGATCCCGATCCAGACAATATCGAGAAAATGCCAGAACAGCCCGAGCCGCATCAACCGGGAACGAACCGGTGGTGTCAGGCCCTTGACCATGATCTGGCCAATCATAACCACGATCCCGAGTGCCCCGAACGCAACGTGCAGTCCGTGTGTGCCCACCAGCGTGAAGAACGCGGACAGAAAGCCGCTTACTTGCGGACCCGCGCCCTTTTCGATCATGCCGGCAAATTCAGTCAGCTCCATTGCCAGAAACGCGAAGCCGAGCAGCAAGGTCACAAAGAGCCATTGGACCACGCGGCCCTTCTGGTCGTTCATCAACGCGATGCTCGCCATTCCGAAGGTCAGGCTGGAGACCAGCAGCAAGCCGGTTTCAATGGCAGTCCTGCTGAGATCGAAGAGCTCTTTTGACGTCGGTCCCGCTGCGGAGTTTTCCGACAGGACAGCGTAGGTCGCAAACAACAGCGCGAAGATGACCGCGTCGGTCATCAAATAGATCCAGAATCCGAACTCCCTGGAATGAAGGGAGTGCTTCTCTTCCTCTTCAAGGATGGTTGCAGCAGACATCGGCCCCTCCCTCAAACCGTTCCGGACAACGGTGCGCCGGAGGCGGCACCGCGCGGTACAAAATCGCGCATGTCATGCATGTCGGCCGGCGAGATCTGCCCAAGGCGTTCACGCTCGATCCGGGCGACTTCTGCTGCGGGCAACACGAATTCGCTGTTGTCGTCGGACGCCCGGATACCAACACATACGAGAGACAGCACGAAGCTCAGAGCGACGAGCCACCAGATGTACCAGACGAAGGCAAAACCGAGCACAAATGCCAGCGCGCCAAGCACCGGGCCGATCCAGGTGTTTTTCGGCATGACGATGTCTTCGTAATGCTGCGGCGGCTGATAGGCCTCCCCCCGGATCTTCATGTCGTGGAACGCGTCGATATCGGTCACCTCGGGAAGAACCGCGAAGTTATAGGCAGCTGGCGGTGAGGACGTCGCCCATTCCAGGGTACGACCGTTCCACGGGTCCCCCGTGATGTCCCTGGCGGATCCCCATTTCCTGGCCGAAACGTAAAGCTGGATGGCGATGCAGGCGATGCCGCACAGGACGAACAGAGCCCCGATCGCAGCGACGATCAGAAAGGGTTGCCAGGTGGGGTCGGCATAATGCTCCATCCGCCGGCTCATGCCCTTGAAGCCAAGGACGTAGAGCGGCATGAAGGCGAGATAGAAACCGATGATCCAGCACCAGAAGGACCGCATGCCCCATTTGGCGTCCAGCTTGAAACCGAAGGCTTTGGGGAACCAGTAGTTCATGCCGGCGAAATAACCGAAAAGAGCGCCCGGGATCAGCATGTTGTGGAAGTGCGCCACCAGGAAGGTGGAATTGTGCATCAGGTAGTCGGCGGGCGGCAGGGCCAGCAGCACACCGGTCACGCCACCGATGACGAAGGTCACCATGAAGCCGATGGTGTAGACCATGGACGTGTGAAACTCGATCCGGCCCTTGTACATGGTGAACAGCCAGTCGAAGATCTTCACCCCCGTCGGCACCGCGATGATCATCGTCGCGATGCCGAATATGGCATTCACATTGGCAGACGAGCCCATCGTGAAGAAGTGGTGCAGCCAGACTGTGAACGACAGCAGCGCGATACAGGCGGTCGCATAGACCAGTGAAGTGTAACCGAACAGTCGCTTGCGCGAGAATGTCGCCACCACTTCGGAAAAAATACCGAAGGCCGGCAAGATCAGGATGTAGACCTCCGGATGACCCCAGATCCACAGCAGGTTGGCAAACATCATCATGTTGCCGCCGTCACCGTTGGTGAAGAAATGGAAGCCGAGCGTGCGATCGAGTGTCAACTGACCGGCGACCACCGTCAGCGCCGGAAAGGCGAAGGCAATCAGGATGGAAATGCACAGTGTCGTCCAGGTGAACATCGGCATGCGCATGAAAGTCATGCCCGGGCAGCGGTTCTTGACGATGGTCACGATGAAGTTGATGCCTGAGAGCGTACTGCCCACCCCGCTGATGATCAGCGCCCATAGCCAGTAGTCGACCCCCACACCCGGACTGTATTCAGCCCCGGAATATGGAGGATATCCGGTCCAGCCGGCTTGCGAGAACTTGCCGACCACAAGCGATATCAGCACCAGAGCCGCACCGGCTGCCGTCATCCAGAGGCTGACGGAATTCAGGAACGGAAAGGCGACGTCCCGCGCGCCGATCTGTTGCGGCACGATGATGTTGATGAGCCCGGTCAGGAACGGCATGGCCACGAAAAAGATCATGATCGTGCCGTGGGAGGAGAAAATCTGCTCGAAATGCTCCGGCGGAAGGTAACCTTCGCTGTTCAGGGAAACCGCCTGTTGCGCGCGCATCATGAGGGCATCGACAAACCCGCGCACCAGCATCACCAGAGCCAGCACCACATACATGATGCCGATCTTCTTGTGATCGACGCTGGTCAGCCAGTCTGTCCAGAGAACTTTCCATGCGCGCAGCCAGGTGATCAGCAGGAAAACGGCAATGCCGCCGCCAACGGTTACTGCCGCCCCACCCATGGCCACCCAGGAATAGAACGGCAGGGCCTCAATCGTAAGACGTCCCAGCATCAAACAGCCCCCCCCGGCAGATGAGTTCGGCGGCCTTGCTTTCGTAAGGGCCGACAATCGGCGCGTATTTGCGCAGGATGATCGAAAAGAGATCCGTCTCGTAAGACGAATAATGCCGGACTGGATCGGCAACGCTCTGCTTGTGCAGGTCCACATACGTCTTGGCGTCCAGCACGTCAGCGGATCCTGTTGCCTTTTCCTTCCAGGCGGTGAAATCCGCTTCGTTCATGGCATGAGCCTTGAAGTGCTGGTCGGAAAAGCCGTCGCCGGAATACATTGTGTTGCGGCCGTTGAAGGTGCCTGGACCATCTGCGATCAGGTTGAGTTCGGAGCGCATGCCCGCCATGGCGTAGATCTGGCCACCGAGTGCGGGGATCATCAGTGAGTTCATGACTGTGTCGGAGGTGATCTCTATGGTCAGCGGCCTGTCTGCGGGAAAGGCCAGTTCATTCACGCTGGCCGTGCCGAGTTCCGGGTACAAAAACAGCCATTTCCAGTCGAGTGCGACGGCCTGCACCTTGAAAGCCGGCTTGTCGGACGCCAGGGCCTTGTAAGGGTCGAGCCTGTGGGTCGCATCCCAGACAATGGTTCCGATGACAATCACGATCGCAGCTGGAACCAGCCAGACCACGGCTTCAATGCCCCAGGAACCATCCCACTCGGGCGCATAATCCGCGGTGTTGCCATTACGCTTGCGATATCGCCAGGCGAACAGCAGCGTTAGCATGATCGCGGGAATGGCGACGATCATCATGATGCCGAATGCCGTGAACAGCAGATCCCGTTCCGCCAACGCGATAGGCCCTTTCGGGAAGAGCACCGGCGCATCGGAAAGCGCACAACCTTGTAACAACGGGAAAAGGCATACGAGGCCGACCGTCGCGGCAGACCTCAAGGCAATACGGACCCTTAGTCCGGCAATCCGATCAACCATGGCACCCCCGTTGAAAAATGGATAGGGACTGTCTGTTTGCAACACTTGTGGCGGCGCGCCCGCCAGGAACGATATGCTTTACTTTTGAAAAGCCTAGCCGAGCCCGCGCGGCATTGAAAGAGCGAAAGTTGCAGAAGCCGGCAGACACCAGCAAACAGGTTAGCCGGACAAGTCGAGCAACGCTTGCAGCATGAGGTTCGCCCCCTTCTCGATATCCGACCAGTCGCTGTGTTCTTCGGGAGCATGGCTTATGCCGGCCCGGCTGGGAACGAAGATCAGCCCGGAAGGGCAGAAAGACTGCATTGTCTGGGCATCGTGACCGGCTCCGGAAGGCATACGCCGCGCCGGTAATTCGTTGCGTTCGGCAAGGTCGGCGAGCTTGTCGGCAAGCTCGCTATCCAGCGAAACCGGTGACAACCAGCTCCTCTCGGTCTTGTTCAATTTCAGTCGGTGCCGGTTGGCGACAATGTCGGCGCTTTCCAGAAAACGCGATTTCAGCCCCACCATTATCTCTTCCGACGTGTCACGCAGAATCACCGAAAAGACTGCACGACCTGGAATCGTGTGGGGATGGTTCGGCGAAAGTTCGACATGACCAATGGTAAACCGGCTCTGGTCGGTGCCGTGCATCTGGATCAGATCCGGAATTGTCCCGGCAAGCTCGGAAAGCCCGGCAAATGCATCCGCCCGCAGATGCATGGGTGTTGTCCCGGAATGATTGGCGATTCCCGTCAGTTCCAACTCCAGATAACAGACACCGGAAACCTCCTCGGCGATGCCGATAGGAAATTCTTCGGCTTCAAGAACCGGCCCCTGCTCGATATGGAGTTCCAGAAAGGCATTTATCGAACCGGCCGGACGGGCTGCTTTCAGGATGTCCATCGGCTCGAGACCCAGACTGTTCATGGCATCGCGCAGCCGGACCCCGTCGGCATCAATCGCCTGCTCGATCCATGCCGGAGTGATCGCCCCGGCTATGGCCTGTGAGCCGAGCATGCCCCCGAAACGGCCCTCTTCTTCGGAAGTCGCGGCAACTTCGATCGCTGTCCGGGGCGTTATTCCGGCATCCTTCATCGTTCGCACGCATTCCAGCGCAACACAGGCGCCGAGCGCTCCGTCAAAAGCCCCGCCATTGACCACGGTGTCGAGATGCGATCCGGCCATGACGCACGGCCCGTCCTCAGGTCCATACCGGCCAAACAGGTTGAGTGCGCCGTCTCTCCACACCTGCAAATCGTCGGCCTTCATCTGTGCCTCGAACCAATCCCTGCACTCCAGATCGACCCGAGTGAAGCCTGGTCGCGTGTAGCCGCCGGTTTCAGGAACAAAGCCGAAGCGATTCACTCCGTTGAGAAGCGTTTTGAGACGCTCCGGGTCGATACGGATTGCGTGCTGCGGCATCCTTGTTTCCCCCTTATTTATCAGCGCTTAAGCGTTTATCTGGCATCGAGAGTACAACCCTCGAGCGAAAATAAATATGAAATAATTATTGCAGCATTGCAATTAATCATGATTAATTATTCGTCAGAAACAACGAGGGGAATGGTCATGAAAAGATTCCTAGCCGCGGCTTTCGCCTCGGCCTTCCTCGCCTTTGCACCCCAGGTGCAGGCGCAAACTCCGCCCAATGTTCTGGTTGTCGGCCAGATCGCGGAACCCAAGTCACTCGACCCGCACGCCGTCACCGCGGTGAACGATTTCCGCATTCTGGTGAACTTGTATGACGGACTTGTGCGCTACAAGGACGGCACCCTGGAAGTCGAACCGTCCCTTGCCGAAAGCTGGACCATTTCGGAAGACGGCAAGACCTACACGTTCAAGCTGCGTGAAGGCATCAAGTTCCACGACGGTTCCCCCTTCAACGCGGAAGCGGTGAAGTTCAACTTCGACCGTATGCTGAACGAGGAAAACCCTTATCACGATACGGGTCCCTTCCCGCTCGCGTTCTTCTTCTCCACCGTTGAGGACGTGGTCGTCGACAACGAAACCACCGTCACCTTCAACCTCAGTGCCCCTTACGCGCCGTTCCTGTCGAACCTTGCCTATCCGACGGGTCTGATTGTCTCGCCCGAGGCCGTCAAGCAATACGGCAAGGATTTCGGCCGCAATCCGTCCGGTACCGGCGCCTACAAGTTTGCCGAATGGGAAGCCAACGCCAAGGTGGTTGCCGTCAAGAACGAAGACTACTGGGATGGCGCTCCGGACCTGGAAGCGCTGATCTACCGTCCGATCACCGACGCCAACACCCGGATCGCCGAAATGCTCTCCGGTGGACTGGACGTGATGGTTGAAGTCCCGCCGGACAGCCTGCAGCAGTTCAAGGACGATTCAACGTTCAAGGTGCTGGAACAGGCCGGACCTCACGTCTGGTTCCTAATCCTGAACACCCGCGAAGCACCGTTTGACGTCAAGGCTGCACGCCAGGCCGCCAACTACGCCATCAACAAGAAGGCGCTGGTGGAAAACATCCTGCAAGGTACGGCCGACGTCGCAGCAGGGCCGACACCTCCTGCCTTTGCCTGGGCCTACAACGAGAGCCTGGAGCCCTATCCCTACGATCCGGAAAAAGCCAAGGAACTCCTGAAGGAAGCTGAATACGCCGGACAGGAAGTGACTTTCTATGTCACCGAAGGCGGCTCCGGCATGCTCGACCCGGTTGCCATGGGCACGGCCATCCAGGCCGATCTCCAGGCCGTCGGCATGAAGGTCAAGATCGAGACCTATGAATGGAACACCTTCCTCGGCAAGGTGAACCCGGGTCTGCAAGGCAAGGCTTCCATGGCGGAAATGGCCTGGATGACCAATGACCCGGACACGCTTCCGTTCCTGGCCCTGCGCACCGAAGCGATGCCCGAACAGGGTGGGTTCAACTCCGGCTACTATTCCAACGCCAAGGTGGACGAGCTTCTGGAAAATGCCCGCGAGGAAACCAACCAGGAAGAACGTGCAAGGCTCTACAAGGAAATGCAGGAAATCGTCCAGGAGGACGCCCCCTGGGTCTTCGTCGCCAACTGGAAACAGAATGCCGTCACCAAGGCATCGGTTGAAGACTTCAAGCTGCAACCGTCCTTCTTCCTGATGCTTCAGGACGTCAAGAAGCCTCAGTAAGACGACACGTCTCCCGGCGGACCTTGAACGGTTCGCCGGGATTTTCGTATTCGGACCTGCACGCAGCAAGTGCCGAAGGAAACGTAAAGGCGCACCCCGGCGACACAACACTCCCTCATCCTGAGGAAGCGCAAGGCGCTGTCTCGAAGGATGGGCCACTTGCTCCGGAGTGTGCCGCCCATCCTTCGAGACGCGCATAAATGCGCTCCTCAGGATGAGGTTGCGGAGGCGGCAAGGCTTCAGGAAATGGCCGGCCGCACTCAGAAAGAGGGAGAGACCATTGGCTTCCTATATCGCCAAGCGTCTGCTGGCTGCCATCCCGGTCCTTTTCGGGCTGACGATCATCGTGTTCCTGATCATGGCGATGATCCCGGGAGACCCGGCAACTGCCATTCTCGGCTCCTACGCGACACCGGAAAATGTCGCCAAGCTCAACCGCGATCTCGGCCTCGACAAAACCCTGTTCGAGCAATACGTCATCTGGATCGGCAACCTGTTCCAGGGTGATCTCGGCCGCTCCTACACGCTCAATCGTCCGGTGCTGGATGAAGTGATGGAGCGCTTTTCAGCGACCCTCATTCTGGCCGGAACCTCGCTCATCCTGTGCTCGATCTTCGGCCTTCTTGCCGGTATTGTCTCTGCCGTCCGTCAGTATGGTTGGGCGGACAAGATCATCACGCTGCTCGTTCTGATCGGTATCTCGACTCCGTCTTTCTGGCTCGGCCTGCTGCTGATCCTGGTCTTCGCCGTAAATCTGCGCCTGTTTCCGGCGTCCGGCATGTACGCGATCTATGGTGGCGGCGACTTGCCCGACCTGATCCATCACCTCACCCTGCCCGCGCTGACACTTTCGGTGGTCGCGACTGGTGTCATCGCCCGGTTGACACGCACCGCCATGCTGGAAGTGCTGCGTCAGGACTATATCCGCACCGCCCGCGCCAAGGGCCTGTCGGAACGCAAGGTCATCTACAAACACGCATTCAAGTCGGCCCTCGTCGGCGTGGTGCCGGTCATTGGCATCCAGGCCGGCTTCGTCATCGGCGGTGCTGTCTATATCGAGACGGTGTTCCAGTGGCCGGGCATCGGATCCATGCTCGTGACCGCCATTTCCACCCGCGATCTGCTGCTGGTCCAGGGCGGGGTTCTGGTGGTCGCCGCCGCCTATGTTCTCTTCAATCTGCTCGCAGACGTGGTGCAGACCATTCTTGATCCGAGGTTGCGCTGATGAGTGACACGACCATGAGCGCCCCTTCCAAGGAGAAGGCAAAATCCTCACGCCCGGGGACACTTGCGCTGCTGCTCAACAATTCGCTGGCAACCAGCGGCCTTGTCGTTCTGGTGCTGATCTGTCTTGTCGCTCTGGCAGCGCCGATCCTGCCGCTGGCGAACCCGGACGTTACCGCCCCGGCAGACCGACTTCTGCCGGTCCTTACCGAAGGACACCTGCTTGGCACCGATCACTTGGGCAGGGACATCCTTTCGCGGCTGATCTGGGGGACACGCATATCGCTTGCCGTCGGTCTGTCGGCAACAATAATCGCTGCTTTCTTCGGTTCGCTTCTGGGGCTGATCGCCGGATACGCAGGCGGGCGAACGGACACTCTGATCATGCGCGGCATCGATATGGTGATGGCGTTTCCCTACATTTTGTTGGCACTGGCCATTGTCGCCGTGCTCGGCCCTGGGCTGCTCAACGCGCTTTACGCCATCGCGCTCGTCAACATACCGTTCTTTGCCCGCAACATTCGCGGTATCACGCTCGGGCTATCCCGAAGAGAGTTTGTTGACGCGGCACGGCTATCCGGCAAGTCGCCGGTGCAGATCCTGTTTCTGGAAATTCTGCCTAACGTCTTGCCAGTCATCGTCATCACCATGTCGACGACCGTCGGTTGGATGATCCTGGAAACCGCCGGCCTGTCCTTCCTCGGCCTGGGGGCTCAGCCACCACAGGCAGACCTCGGTTCCATGCTGGGTGAGGGCCGCAAGATCCTCTTTACCGCGCCGCATGTCTCCATCATTCCGGGCCTGATGATCTTTGCGCTGGTCATGAGTATCAACCTCTTCGGCGACGGTGTGCGCGATATCCTCGACCCGCGCCTGCGTGCCGGGTCCCTCACCCGGCCGGTCTCACGAACAGCGGTGCATCGCAAGGCAGACGAGATCCCCGCGCCTTCGGAAAAGGGCGGTGTGCTGGACGTCCGTCAGATGCGCACCGAATTCCAGATCGGCAGCTCCGTTTACAAGGCTGTCGGCGGTGTTGATCTGAACCTGAAAGAGGGCGAGTGCCTGGGTGTGGTCGGAGAATCCGGCTCCGGCAAGTCGGTAACAGCCATGTCCATCATGGGCCTTGTGCCGACCCCCCCCGGCCGGATTGCCGGCGGTGCCGCCTATCTCGACGGCGAAGATCTTTTTGCGGCAAGCGACCGGCGTATCCGGGACCTCAGAGGCGGTTCGGTTGCCTATGTCTTCCAGGATCCGCTGTCGACGCTGCATCCGCTCTTCACCGTTGGCGATCAGTTGACGGAAGCGATCACCACCCACCAGCCCATGTCCGGCTCAAAAGCACGGGAGAAAGCCGTTGAACTGCTTTCGCTTGTGCGGATCCCGAATGCGAAGGAACGATTGTCCGCCTACCCGCACGAACTTTCCGGTGGCATGCGCCAAAGGGTCTGCATTGCCATGGCGCTCGCCAACGATGCCAAGGTGCTGATTGCGGACGAGCCGACCACCGCGCTCGACGTCACCGTGCAATCGCAAATCCTGACGCTGATGAACGGCCTGCGCCGCGAACGGAACGCTGCAATCCTTTTCATCACCCACGATTTCGGCGTTGTCTCCGCCCTTTGTGACCGTGTTGCGGTGATGTATGCGGGCCGTATCGTTGAAACAGGAACGACGGAAGAAGTTCTGGCGAACCCGCGTCATCCCTACACCGCCAAGCTGATCGAATGCGTGCCGGTTCTGGGCGAACCGGACCGTCGTCTGGATGCAATCGAGGGCCGCCCACCCGTGGTCAACAACCTGCCGGACGGTTGCGCCTTCGCCGAACGGTGTCCGCACGCACAGGCCTCCTGCAGGACCGGCGAGATCAACCTTGAGATGTCTTCGGAAACCCGCGGTGTGCGCTGCCTCTTTCCGCTGAATTCGGGAGCGACCGCATGAACGAGATAAGCCAGAACTACATGGACAGCGAGGCCCTTCTGACCATTCAGGATGTCGAGCGCATTTTCGGCGGCGGTCGGAAGCTCTTTGGCGGTCATCTTCCCGCCGTGCACGCGGTTCAGGGTCTCAGTCTCGATGTAAAGAAGGGAGAGACCCTGGGTGTTGTCGGAGAGTCCGGCTGCGGCAAGTCCACCCTCGCGCGCCTCGTCGTCGGTCTCGATCTGCCGACTTCCGGCTCGATCACCTTCAACGGTGAGGATCTTGCGGCCCTGGCAAAAAAGGACCGCAATGCTCTCGCCCGCAAGGTTCAATATGTCTTTCAGGATCCGGTTGCCTCGCTCAATCCGCGCAAGACCATCAGGACCATCCTGGAAGCGCCGCTCAAGCACCTGACAAACCTGAATGCTGATGGCCGCGAGAAGCGCCTTGCCGAGCTGCTGCAGGCGGTCAACCTGGCGCCGGAGTTCCTGGAACGCTACCCCCATGAATTCTCCGGCGGCCAGGCGCAGCGGATCGGCATTGCGCGGGCCCTTGCGGCCGGGCCGGAGCTGATCGTGCTTGATGAGCCCGTGTCTGCCCTCGATGTGTCGGTGCAAGCCCAGGTGTTGAACCTGCTGGACAAGCTGAAGGACGACTTCGGCCTCACCTACATCTTCATCAGCCACGATCTTTCGGTGGTGGAAAGTGTCAGCGACCGCGTGGCGGTGATGTACTTCGGCCGGATGGCCGAACTGGGTCCTGCCAGAGAAATCTTCCGCAAGCCGCTACATCCCTATACGGATCTGCTAATGCGCTCCGCGCCCGCCCCCGGGCGGCATGACCTGATGTCGGAAGACGCCTCTGCCGAATTGCCGGATCCCTACAATCCTCCTGAAGGCTGCGCCTTTGCCGCACGCTGTGCGCACCGCACGGATATCTGCGTTGCCGGCAAACCGTCACCAGAAGAGGCCAAAGGCGGCAACAATCACGTTGCGGCTTGCTATCACCCACTCGGGAAGGCATAGGCTCCCCAAAAAACAAGGCAATGCAGATTAACCGGCCATGAGAATTCCCGAAGGAGCGACAGATCCCAAGACACGGAAACGCCTGCGGCGGCCCGACATGGTTGCCCAGCAGATCCGCGAACAGATCGTCGAAGCCGGTCTGCGCCCCGGTGACAGGATCCCCGCCGAATGGCTTCAGCCGGAAACGGTCAGGGTGTCACGTGGTTCACTGCGTGAGGCTTTGAAGGTACTGGAGTTCCAGGGGTTGATTTCAACGCGCAGCGGTCCGGGCGGCGGTGTCTTCGTCGCATCGGTGGAGCCAGGTGAAGCCATCCGCATGCTGGACAATCTGTTCCTGTTCGACCAGCCGACGATTGCCGACATCTACACGCTCCGGAAACAGCTCGAGCCGGAACTTGCCGCCTCGGTTGCCGGAACACTGACAGACGAAGGTTTTCAGGCCTTGCAAGGCTGCATCCGGCTTTACGAGGACGAGCCGAAGACGGCGGAAGAAGAATATTCGCAGCGCCTGGCCGAGCTTGATTTTCACGAAGAACTGGCCCGACACTGCAAGAACCCGATCCTGGCCTTCACATGTTCCTTCCTGCTCAGCCTGCTACGCGACATGACGGTCTGCCGCTCGATCTACAAGGAACCGAACCCTGCCCTGCGCGAAACGGGATTGCACTATCAGGTGAAGTTGCTGCGGGCGATAAAATCAGGTGATGCCGAGCTCTGCCGCATGATCATGCGTGGTCATATGATCGAGGCGGAAAAATACATGAAGGAACGTGCCGCCATGCGCACACGCGGCAGCACAACGGCGCAAGTGATCTCGTCCACGAGCAGCTAGGGAACAAGAGCCGCTCGCCTTTCCACGGTCCGACCTTGCGCTTCCAATGGTCCCAATAACCTGGCCGGAGCTTGCTCGAACGTAAATTTTCCATTCTTCATCCCCCAGACCGGCCGGATGATTTCCGAAACGATCTGATGTCCGCTCATGGCCGGCAGCGCCACGAAGGTGGCCGCTTCGCCGACTTCGACCCTGTGTGCCTTGTTGATCAGCCGCCGTGGTGCAGCCGTTACCATGTCAAAACAGGCTTTCAGGTCTTCCGCTGATCCGAGCTGGTGAACATTGGCATAAAGATTGGCCATGCGCGGCAAGGAGCAGTCGCCATAGGGCGTGAAGGGATTGAGCACGTTGTTTGTTGCGACCGTGCAGCACACGCCGTGTTCATGAAAAACATGTGCCGGCGCGACACCGCGCGGCACCAGGCTTTCGCTGCCACGTCCCATCAGAAACAGATCTGTCGACGGCAGAACGGTAAGCGCGATTTCAGCACTTTTCAGAATTCGCACCGCCTCCAGAAGGTCCTTTCGGGAAAGGGCCGACAGCTTGGTGACATGGCCGATCGCGACCCTTCCCTGCCAGCCGAAGGCGACTGTCTGTCGGGCGATTTCGTCAAGATGACGCCAGGATGGATCGAGATCGAAATCCAGATGGAAATCGAGATCGACATCGTGGCGCTCGGCCATATCGAACAGGCAGGCAATCTGGCCATTCGGATCGCTGTCCGTATAGGGACACCCCCCCAGCAGGTCCGCTCCGGCGGTGAGCGCCTCTTCCAGCAATTCGGCAGTACCCGGGTTGTTGATCAGCCCTTCTTGCGGAAAGACACATATCTGCAGATCCAGCGCCCAGGCGAAATCCTGCTTCAGCCGCTGAATGGCGTGAAACCCCGTCAGGCCGATGCCCGGATCGATCTCCACATGCGTCCGGATGGCGTTGGTGCCCTGGGTAATGGCCTTTTCGAGAACCTTTCGACCACGGTCGTAGACGTCTTCTTCAGAAAACCCTTTCTTTGCCTCCGCAACTGACGAGATCGCTCCTTCCAGCGTGCCTGTCTCGTTCCGACAGCGGTCGAGAATGCAGGCCTTGTCGAGATGAAGATGGCTCTCGACAAATCCCGGCACCAGGAGAACGCCGTTGCCATTCAATTCTTCCACACTCGTGGGCAGGTCGGCTCCTATCGCCGAAATCTTTCCGGCCCTAACAGCAATATCGACAGCCGCATCAGCGCCCTCCAGCAGGACGTTCCGGATTACTAGCCCGCTCATACCCTCGCCTCCATGCGAGTTTCCTGTTCATTGGCGGCGCCGAGATAGGCCGCCGTCAGCCGCGGGTCCGAAGCCAGATCCGCAGCCTTGCCTTCAATCACGATACGGCCTTGCTCCAATACGTAGGCGTAATCTGCAACGGCGAGAGCAAGCGTCGCCATCTGGTCGACAAGCAGAATGGTGATGCCTTCGTCCCGCAACTCACCAAGGATCGCATAAAGCTCCTCAACCATCGCCGGAGCCAATCCAAGCGAAGGTTCGTCCAGGAGCAGGATCTTGGGTTTTGCCATGAGACCGCGGGCAATTGCCATCATCTGCTGCTCACCGCCCGAAAGAAGCCCTGCGCGGCTGTGCAACCTGTCACGCAGGCGCGGAAACCGCTTCAGATGAGCTTCCAGTTCCGAGCTGTTGACATCCGAATGTCTCTTGTAGGCACCCAGTTCGATATTCTCGCGCACTGTCAGTTCCGGAAACACCTGGCGACCTTCGGGAACCAGCACAAGACCACGCCCGACGAGTTCATGCGGCTGCATGGCCTGTGTCTGCTCGTCATTCAGGATTATGCTTCCGGTGACCGGCCTGTGCAGACCCGAAACGGCAGAAAGAAACGTCGATTTTCCTGCACCATTCGCCCCGAGCAGAGCCACCATTTCACCTGGCCGCACCTTGAGTGATACCTCTTTCAACACCGGAGCCGCGCCATATCCTGCAGTCAGCTTCTGTGTCGAAAGAACAGGCGTTTCTTCCGTATGCAGCGGTTTTATGCGCGGGAAGGCCGTGGCGCCACCGGTGCCGAGGTAGGCTGCAATCACTGTTTCGTTTGCCTGGATCTCTGCCGGGGTGCCAAAGGCAATAGGCTTGCCGGCGTCAACTGCCTGGATCCGGTCCGAAATCCCCATGACCAGCTCCATGTCATGTTCGACGAGCACAACTGCAGGCCCCAGGTCGGCAATATCCCGCAGCAGCATGGCGAGCTTGTCCTTGTCGGCACGCATCAGTCCGGCTGCCGGTTCATCCAGAAGAAGGATGTCAGGTTTCAGGGCAAGCGCACGTGCGATCTCCACCAGCCTGCGGTCGACATGCGGCAGATCACCGGCACGCTTGTCGAAGTCCCCTTCATAGCCGCAGTATCGCAACAGTCCTGCCGCCAGCGACAAACGATCTGGCGACTGAATGTCGGACCACGGGTCGCCGAGGGCACCGCGCCCCAGCCCGGAGACGACATTTGCAAGCACCGTCAGATTCTCGAAAAGTTTGGTCGTCTGGTAGGTCCTGGCAATCCCCGATCGGGCAACCGCATGGGCCGGCAGCCCGGCAAGGTCCCGGCTTCCAAGCAGGATCTTGCCCTGCGTTGGACGGTAGAACCCGCCTATCATGTTGAGGACGGTGGTCTTGCCCGCACCGTTCGGACCGATGATGGATGTTACTTCGCCGGGCTCGATCCGGAAGCTGACACCATCGACTGCCCGAACACCGCCGAATGAAATGCCGAGGTCTTCAATTTTCAGTGCACTCGAGGTAAGCCCGCCCTTGAGGAACTGCTCGATGTCTGCGGAAGAAACCGGTGCCACGCTTCGGCTCGACCTCGGAATGTAAGACGCCACCGTGCCAACCAGCCCGCGAGGCGCAATCAGCAGCACGCCCACCAGCAAACCGCCAAAGAACAGCAGCCGGTATTCTGCAAGATCTGAAAGGAACTCCGGCAGCAGGACGGTTACCAGCGCACCGGCGAGTGGCCCCAGCACGGTGCCGGCGCCGCCGATCAGGATCGCGAAGAGAAACAGGATCGACTGCGAGAACGGGAAATTGCTCGGCGCGATGAACATCATCAACGGTGCAAACAGACCGCCCGCAAGCCCGGCCATCGCCGCCGCAATGGCAAACGCGGCCGCCTTCACCGCGAAGGGCCGATATCCAAGCGAGGCGGCTGCGGTTTCAGCATCGCGTACGCCCGTCATTGCCATGCCCCAGCCGCTTTCGGCCAATCGGCGAAACAGGTAGAGAGACAATCCGGCAAGCAGGATGGCCAGCACCACCAGTTCCCGCTCGGTGAACACGAAGCCCAGGATCTCCGGCATTGGAAAGCCCATGAGGCCATTCTGACCGCCGGTCAGGGAACGCCATTCCACCGCGCCGTGTTCGACAATGAACGCGAAGGCAATCGTGACCATTGCCAGGAACGGCCCCGCCATACGGACGGCAGGCACCGCCAGCAGAACGCCCGCGATCCCCGCCACGAGCGCGGACAAGGGCAGTGCCAGCCAGAAGCTCAGGCCAGACAGGGTCATCACCGCCACACCATAAGCGCCGATGGCAAAGAAACCCACCTGACCAAGGGAGACCAGACCAGTCAAACCATAAAGAACGTTGAGACCGGTCCCCAGGATGGTCGTGATTGCAACAAGACCGATGACGAACTGCGTGTAGCCACCGCTTGTCACGGCCATCGCACAGGCTGCAACAGTCAGAACGAGCAACGCGCTATCGAGAAGAATTCGCTGGTTCAGAAAGGGCACGGCTCTTCCTCAGACTTTCTTTACGGCGGGACGACCGAAGAGACCATCCGGCTTCAATGTCAGTGCAAGGATGATCAGCGCAAAGACAACGATGTAGGTGGAAGATGAGCCCAGGTAGGCCGTAACCAGGGCTTCCGTCACCCCATAGAGAAAGCCTGCCAGCATCACTCCGGCTGCCGATGTCATGCCGCCCAGTATTGCCACTGCGAAGGCCTTGAGCCCAAAGAGCGTTCCCATGTCCGAATGCACGGAAAACAGCGGCGCGATCAAAAGACCGGCACATCCGGCAAGCATCGCCGAAATCGCAAAGGAACCGGACACCATCATGGTTGTGTTGATCCCCATGAGCCGTGCTGCCTGATTGTTCTGGACGACGGCAAGCAGCGCCCTGCCCTGCAAGGTCTTGCGGAACAGGAAGTGCAACGCCAGAGCAACACCGATGGCGGCAATCGGAATAAGCAGTTGCTGCGGATAGATGCCCGTGCCGGCGAACTGCCAGGTGGTCTGCGCCAAAGGCGAAAACAATGTCCGCGGTTCGTTGCCGAAGCTGAAGAGAACGGCGTTATCGAGAAAGATACCGCCCGCGACGGTCGCCATCAGCCAGGCTTCCGAATTGCGTTCCACGAAGGGACGAACCAGAAGTATTTCAACAAGCACACCAAAAAGGCCACAGCAGGCGATCGCAAGCGGATAGGCGATCAGCCAGTTCAAGCCGAGCCGTTCGGTAAAGACAAAGCCCAGAACCGCGCCCAGCATGACAACGCTGCCCTGCGCGAAATTGACGGTGGAAGAAACGGAATAGGTGATCTGAAAGCCGAGCGCGATCAGCCCGTACATGCTTCCAAGGCCAATGCCGGTGACAAGGGCGGCGATCAAGAGGGTCATGGGTGGGTCCTGGCGGGTGAAACTGGATCAGGGCTAATTCAAAGGAAAGAAACCTCCCGCGGGCCTGCCGCGGGAGGTGACATCATCAATCTTCAATCGGGATGATTTCGCCTTCGACGAACTGCGCGAAGACATAGTCTTCAGGCGCGATCGCATCCTGGTCTTCCGGCGAGAACGGGTCGGTGTAGGTCTTAATCAGGCCTTCGATGTTCTCGATGTCGTACATCGCCTGTCGGATAGCCGGACCATCGGTGGAACCGGCCTTCTCGATGGCAGCAGCCAGCAGAAGCATGGCGTCATAGGCATTGGCGATACCGGTTGCGGGTGTCACATCGGCCATGGTCTTGATTTCGGGAAAGCTTTCCTGGAGCTTCGAGAACATGGCCTCGCCCTTCGCATCGCCCTCCCGGAACAGGTAGGTCTGGATGAAGTGGAGCTTCTCGCCGCTCTTGCCGGCCAGTTCCGTGAACCGTCCGCCTGCCGGGCCCCAGTGCGATGCCATGGCAACATCCCAGCCCATCCGGTCGAGTGATTTCACCACCTGTGCGGTCGGGGCAACGTTTGCCACCACAAACAGGCCATCCGCGCCGTTTTCCTTGAGGCGCGTGAGCTGCGGTACGACATCGACGTCATTGGACTCGAACTTCTCGATACCCGCATGCTCCATGCCGCGCTTCTCGAGCGCTTTCAAAAGCCCCTTCTCGTTGGACTCGCCCCATGGGTTGTTGATGAGGATCATGCCCGGTTTCTTGGAGCCGTATTTGGTGACCAGATACTCGGTGATCGCTTCATCGACATATTCATCAACGGCGGAAACGCGGAAGATGTAGTTCTCTTCAGCACCATTCTTGGTGATGCCGGTGCCTGCAGCCCACGGGCCGACAAAAGGCACGTTTGACTGGTTTGCAAAGGGAACGATTGCAAAGGAGACCGGCGTGTCCAGACCGCCGATCAGAGCCGCAACGCCTTCGCGCTGGACAAGCTCACGTGCGGCGACAAGCCCCTTGCCCGGGTTGCTTTCGTCATCGCGGCTTACAAGTTCAAGCGGTTTGCCAAGGACACCGCCCTTCTCGTTGATCTCATCAATCGCGATGGTCAGGCCACGTGTAATTGCCTGTCCGGACTTGGCGGACTGACCGCTTAGCGCGGCAACAAGGCCGATCTTGATTGTATCGGCGGCGAAGGCCGGCAGGCTGGTGGCCAGGGCGAGGCCGACAGCACCTGACATCAGGACGCGGCGTGTCACCTTCGGAAATTTGCAAGCGGATTTCATGAACGGCTCCTCTGGTTTTCCGGACGACACGTCCGAACGCCACATCAAGAGCAAGTCAGATGCCAGTTTACTGATCTCTATACATTTCAATTACTTATCTAATTTCGGCCTTTACAAACCTTCGATGACATCAGAATTTCGCTTAAATTGCATGCAATCTTTGCATACAAAACTTGCATGCAAAAAACCGGACAGGATTTATGCTCCGGAAGGCCATTTTGAAAAGGACGACCCATGCAGGACGAAAACAAGGACACTCTTCCCGAGGAAGCGCAGATCGTCAGGGAATATCTCGACGCTTCCATGAAACCCGATCCGGATCTCGCTGCGACATACGTTGCCGACGATGTGACGATCACGTTTACGGGCGGACGGGTATTCAACCATCCGTCAGGTCCGACCGGCTTTAACGCGAAGCGGTACAACTGGGTGAAGAAGAAGATGGACCGTTTCGACGTTGCCCGCGGGGCGGACGGTGTTGTCGTCTACTCTGTCGGGACGCTTTACGGTGAATGGCCGGACGGAACCGCCTTCGAAGGCAACCGGTATGTCGACCGGTTCGAAGTGCATGACGGCAAGATCACAAAGATGGATGTCTGGAACGACAGCGCGGAGCGAATTCTCACCCGCATGGGCATTGAAGCCTAGTCGTCTCCTCGAACGGCCCGAACGTAAGGTTCCAGGGCATCAAGATAGATGCCTTGCCCCTTGTTTTCGGGCTTGATCAGCGCCCGGTCAGCCACGGCCCCCAGGTGGTGTCGCATGAGATCCCTGGCCCGATCCTCATCGCCCTTGGAAAGAGCATCAATAATTTCCCGGTGCTCCTGGATCCCGCAATCAGTGGAATGCGGCCGTGAGTAAAGCGCCAGCGTCAACCCGCATCTATAGCCGACGTCTTCCACATAGCGGATCAGAACCGGGCTTTCCGTGAGCTGCGCCATGAGAATGTGGAATTCCGTGGCAAGCCGGATGGAGACAGGCTCAGGTCCCTTTTCAGCGGCGATTTCCTTGTCGAGATGCGCATTCAGCGCATCAAGGTGCTTCTGGGAAAATTCAGCGCTCAGCCGGGACACCACGAGGTCTTCGATCTGGCATCGCAGATCAAACAGATCCCGCGCCTCTTCCAGGCTGGGGGTTGCGACAACGGCTCCCCTGTTCCGCCGCAGTTCGACAAGGCCTTCCGCTGCGAGCCGTTCCAGTGCCTGGCGCACGATCGTCCGGCTCGACCCGAAACGCTCACCCAGCGAATCTTCCGGCAATTTCATGCCCGGTAACAGGGCACGCTCAAGGATGGCACTGCGCAGGGCTGCGCAAATTTGTTCGGAACGATTCATCAGTGCTTCGGATCACCAGCTGATTTGCCGCTCAAACAAATCAAATAGCTGCAGATTTGCCAAGTGTCCGAATGCCTCGATTTTCAGCTCCGGCTATTTCCCCTCGCACAGAGAAGACCTGATGGAATTCAAATCCTTCACCTTGCTCGATCTGACGGCCTGTTGCCCGAAAGACCTGCCCCACTCCGATGAGGACCGGACCTTCCAGTCCGAGCAAATCGACACCGCGTTCAAGTTCGTCCAGCGTTCCCGACCAACGCTTTTCGTCGGTGCGGGATATTCCCGAAACGGCAACGACGGGGGTCGCAGCTGACAAGCCTTCGGCAACAAGCCGGTCTCTGATACGGCCGGCCATGCGCGCTCCCATGTAGAAAACGGTCGTGGTGGCCGGGTCGGTGAGCGCAGGCCAATCTACGGTTTCCGGCAAGTCTCCCTTGCGCGAGTGGCCGGTGACAAACCTGACCGACTGAGCATGGTCGCGGTGCGTCAGGGAAACGCCGAGGCGTGCCGCCATGGCAGAAGCCGCTGTGATGCCGGGAACAACGGTTGCCGGGATGCCTTCGGCAGCAAGACGGTCGAGTTCCTCTCCGCCACGGCCGAAGATCATCGGATCTCCGCATTTGAGCCGCACTACGTGTTTGCCCTGTTGTGCCAGCAAAACCATCATGTCGTTGATGTCTTCCTGGCGGCAACTTTCCCGGCCACCTCTTTTTCCGACCAGCATCCGCCTGGCTTCTCGACGCGCAAGTTCGAGAACCGCGTCATCGACCAGATCATCGAAGAGAATGACATCAGCCGATTGCAGCGCACGCACGGCTTTCAGTGTCAGGTATTCGGCATCGCCCGGCCCTGCACCCACAAGGGTGACTTTGCCTGCGGCAGACGTCCTTGCATCCTCCAGAAGTGCTTCGGCGAGATGGTCTTCCTCTTCAGGCGCCGAACTGCCCGAGAAGGCAAGATCGGAGATCCGCTCCCAGAACCGGCGCCGCTGTGCCCCTGCGTCCAGCAGGGAAAGCGTCTTTTCCCGCAAACGGCTTGCCAGCTGCGCCCATCCTTGCAGACTTTCAGGCATCAGCGTCTCGATCCGCCGTCGGATCGCCTGGCCAAGGATCGGCGCGACCCCATTGGTCGAGATTCCGATCACGACCGGTGACCGGTTGACGATGGACCCAAACTGGAAGTCGCAATAGGCGGGGTTGTCGATCACATTGACCGGAACTCGCATGCGTCGCGCGGCCAAAACAAACGCTGCGGCTTCTTCGTCACTCTCTGCATTGGCAATCGCAAGGGCTGCGCCCTCGAAGTCTTGCTGCGACCAGCAGGACCGGTGATGTATGAAACGCCCCTTGATGCTGCCGGCCACAAGAAGTGCCTCGAAAGCCGGCTCCAGCTCCTGTGCATGAACATGCACGTCTGCCCCGGCAGCAGCCAGCAGCTCCGCCTTCCAGGCGGCAGCTTCCGTGCCACCTGCCAGCAGGACTTTTCTTCCTTCAAGCGGAAAGAACAGCGGCAGGCTGGCAAGAGCCCCCACGCGTGCCGGACGGCTCCGGCGCTTGACCTCAGCTGGCTTGCGCAATGTCGGCATCATCGAGGCTTTCCTTTGCAATTTCATCGAGAAGCGTCTGGATTTCCGAGCGGCAGGAGCCGCAATTTGTGCCGGCTTTCAGTGTTTCACCGATTGCACCGACACTCGTCGCACCGCAGCGTGCGGCTTCGGCAATCTGGTTGCAGCCGATCTGGAAGCAGGAGCACACAAGCGCTCCCGGATCCGGCCTGTCTGCCGGCACGCGTCCGGCAAGAACCCGTGCCCGCTCCTGCGGCGAAACGGGCCCCTCACCCAGCAGCCCGCAAGCCCATTGGCGCGAGACTTCCACCGGGGATGCGGAAAAGAAGAACGCTGCCTGCAGCACATCGTCCCGCCACTCAGCCAAACGTCTCCAGCCAGCGGCACCGTCAGATATATCGGTCGTCTCGTTGCTGGACGAGGTCAACGCAGCTGCGATTTCCGCGAAATCCGCATCGGCTTTCGCCGCGAACTCAAGCCGGTAACCGCCAGGAACAGGAGCAAGGGCCCAATAATCGGCAGCGATCTTCTCCGGTCGCTGGCGCAAGACGGCAAAACCGAACCAGGCCATTTTCGCTTTTGCCACCGCCACAGGCGTGAACTTGGATCCTGGCTGTCCGGAATGGGGGTCTGTCTCAGGCGCCATGACCGCATCGATGCGGGCTTTCGATGCAAGCTGGTCGGTCCAATGCATCGGCACGAAGACTTCTCCCGGGACGACCCGGTCTGTCAGCAGCGCCCGCACCACCACGGCCCCATAAGAGCTTTTGACCGTCACCAGATCTGCCGGGTCGATCCCGAGCTTTTCGGCATCGATCGGGTTGAGTTCGGCAAAAGGTTCGGCAAAATGCGCGGTCAGGCGCGGCGTCTTGCCGGTGCGCGTCATGGTGTGCCACTGATCGCGGATCCGGCCCGTGTTCAGGGAGAACGGATAGCGGCGCTCTGTTTGCCGCGGAGCCTTGAAAACGACAGGCACGAACTGCCCCTTGCCGCTTTCGGTGAAAAATCCTCCGCCAGCAAAGAACCTCGTATCAGCCGGTAGCATCCCCGCCGGTTGCGGCCACTGAAAGGGCTCCAGGGCATCGAAAGCGGCATTGGTCACGTCCCGATAAGCGCCGATATCGAAATCCCGGCTGCCTTCATTCCGATACCCAGAGAGTGCTGCATGCTCACGGAAAATCGCCGCTGGCCCTTCAAAGGAAAAGGCCCCGGCAAAGCCCATGCGCCTTGCGACTTCGCTCAGGTGCCACCAGTCGGGGCGAACCTCACCGGGAAGCTCCAGGAAGGCGCGCTGTCTTGAGATCCGGCGCTCGGAGTTGGTAACCGTACCGTCTTTTTCACCCCATGCGGCTGCAGGCAGCAACACGTTCGCATAGGGAACCGTGTCGGCTGCCCGCGTTACTTCCGAAACGACAACAAAGGGGCATGTTTCAAGGGCTTCTGCCACGCCATCTGCATCCGGCAGACTGTCTACCGGGCTTGTTGCCATGATCCAGAGCGCCTTGATCCGGCCTTCCCGCACGGCCTTGAAAAGCTCAACGGCTTTCAAGCCGGACCTATCAGCCACGACCGGGCTTTGCCAGAAGTCCTGCACGATCCCGCGGTGCTCGGCATTTTCCAAAGCCATGTGGCCGGCGAGCATATTGGCCAGTCCACCGACTTCCCGGCCGCCCATGGCGTTCGGCTGACCCGTGACGGAAAAAGGGCCCATGCCGGGCTTTCCAATCCGTCCAGTTGCCAGATGTGTGTTGACGATGGAATTGACCTTGTCAGTCCCGACGACTGACTGGTTGACACCCTGACTATAGACGGTGACCGTCTTTTCCGTCCGGGCAAACATCTTGTAGAAGAGTGCGATATCCTGACGTGACAGGCCGGTCTTTTCGGCTATCTGGCCGATTTCGCAGGGTCCTGCAGCCTCAACTGCCTTCTCAAGTCCTTGAGTGAAGCGATTGACATAGCTGTCATTCACGACAAACGCTTCCGCCAGAAAGGCGAGCAGCCCGTTAAAGAGGGCAACGTCCGTATCAGGTTTCAATTGCAGGTGCAGATCGGCGATGGCGCAGGTCGCTGTCTTGCGCGGGTCCACTACGACCACCCGCAACGCCGGGTTTGCAGCCTTGGCCGCTTCGAGACGCTGGAACAGGACCGGATGACACCAGGCGAGATTGGAGCCGACCAGCACAACAAGGTCTGCCAGTTCAAGATCTTCATAGGTTCCCGGAACCGTGTCCGAGCCGAATGCCCTCCGGTGCCCGGCAACCGAAGATGCCATGCAAAGGCGGGAATTGGTGTCGATATTCGCCGAACCGATGAACCCTTTCATCAGTTTGTTGGCGACGTAATAGTCTTCGGTCAGGATCTGGCCGGACACATAAAACGCAACGCTATCTGGTCCATGTTCCCGAATGGCATCCTGAAAGTTGCGCGCGACAAGATCGAGCGCGTCATTCCAGTTGGCGCGTTCGCCGTCGATTTCCGGATAGAGCAGTCTGTCATCCAGCGAAAGCGTTTCTCCAAGGGCCGAACCCTTGGAACACAGCCGGCCGAAATTGGATGGGTGCTTGGGGTCACCTGCAACAGTCACCGTCCCGTCCGGGTGCCGGGTCGCGAGGACGCCGCAGCCGACACCGCAATAGGGACAGGTGGTCCGGATTGTTTTTTCTTGTTCGGTCATGCCATCAATCCCGGTTGTTGATTTACCAGGCGTTGTAGCCAAGGTATTTGCCCGACATCTCGATCTTCACCCGGTCTCCCTTGGGGTTCTCAACACGGGTTACCGACATGTCGAAATCGATGGCCGACATGATGCCGTCGCCGAATTTCTCATGGATCAAAGCCTTGATTGTCGGGCCGTAGACACCGACGATCTCATAAAGACGGTAGATGCACGGATCCGTCGGCACGGTCTGCGACCAGATCTTTGTTGGGCTCTCCTGCAGTACCAGCGCCGCTTCCTGCGGCAGACCGAGTGTCTCCGTGATTGCCTTTGCCTTGTCTTCCGGCATGGCGTTCATGCCCATGGCCGCCGAATGGGTCCAGACAGGCGACATGCCGATCGCTTCGGCAATGCCTTCCCATGTGAGCCCCGCCTGGCGCTTCGCCGACAGGATCATGCTGGTAACGTCTTCACGGGTAAGAGCGGTCATGAAAATCTCCTATGAATTGCCGAAGAGTTGAAACAAGAGGATGGCGCAGAGCACCGCGAGAACAGCAGAGACGATCTGCCAGAAGCGGACCGGATCCCGTTCCGCCAGAGGGACAAAACGATCTGAACTGAAGGCCGGGTTCGGGCGACGAAGATCTTCCAGTAAGGCGCTCAGCGCTTCGTAGCGCTTGCCCGGCACAGGATGAACCGAGCGACAAAGCGCACCATCGACCCAGTCCGGAACACGTTCCGTGACAGCTGTCGCACTGCGATAGCGCAGGGCAGCCTGTGCCCGCTCACTCGTTGCCCTGGCAACGGCCGCACCATAGGGCAAACGCCCGGTCAGCATTTCATAGGCGATCACACCGAGCGAAAACTGGTCGCTGTACTCAGTCCCGAGGTAGCCGAGAAACACCTCTGGCGCGGTATATTGGTGGGTGCCGAGGATCTCCCCCTTGTCGAGCGAAGGAGCGGCTTCCATCACGCCGGCGATCCGCACCGACCCGAAATCGATTATTTTTACCGTGCCGGACGTGTCGATCATGATGTTTTCCGGCCGCAGGTCCTGATGGACCATTTCCTTGCGGTGGAAGGCCATCAATCCCCTGGCCACCTGCTCCAGAAGCCCGCGCACGGTCTCAAGGCTGGGGTGAGGATTGTCGATCATCCACTGGCGAAGCGTCTGGCCTTCGACAAATTCCGATGCCAGAAAAAGCGTCTGACGGCCCTGCGGATAGGTGGAAGCCTTCAACACATGCGGCGATGAAATCCGGCGTGCAACCCACTCCTCCAGCGCGAACCGGCGCAGATAGTCTTCCTCTCCGCGCAAATCGAGCGACGGAAACTTGAGCGCCACCGGTTCGCCGGTTTCTTCATTTTCCGCCAGATAGATGTGGCTGCGGCTGGTGGCGTGCAGGCCGCGCATCAAACGGAACCCCTCATGGGTGCCAGGCACCTTCGGCAGCGGCGCCGGTGGCAAGGTGCCTTCCCCGTTCAGGAGATCATCTGCACCGGGTTCCGCGATGTCGATCACCCGCACGATCTGAACGGTCAGATTATCGTTGCTGCCTGCAGCCAGCGCCTTTTCGACAAGTGTCCTGGCTGTCTGATCGAGAGCTTCGCCAGCCAGCAAGGCGTCGGCCATATCCTTAGCCCGCAAGAAACCATGGACACCATCCGTTGTGAGGACAAACAGATCGCCCGGACGAAGATCGAACACGGCATAATCGATATCGACAGATTGCCCGACCCCCAGAGCCCTGCCGAGATAACTCTCCTGTTCGGAAATCCGGACAGTGTGGTCTTCCGTCAGCTGTTCCAGGCTCTGGCCGGAAAGACGCCAGATGCGGCTGTCACCGACATGGAAGAGATGCGCCTTACGCCCCTTCAGCACCAGGGCAGAAAAGGTGCAGACATGGCCCCTGTCGAGATCGTCGACCTGTTTCGTCTGGCTGAAAAGCCAGGAATTGGCGGCAGAGATCACCCGGACGGCAGAGGTCTTCACTGTCCAGGCTTCAGAGGTGCAATAGTAATCGGAGAGAAAGGATTTGACGGCCGTTTCTGCTGCGACATGCGCAACCGGACTGGAGGAAATGCCGTCCGCGACAGCAAGTGCGATGCCCTTGTGCACCAGGGCCGGGCCGTCCGGCACCATGGCGCCATGAAAGTCCTGGTTCAGGGCTTTCCGTCCGGCAGACGAATACTGGCCGGTTTCGACGCTCAAGGTGGTATGGCGGACTTGCATCAGCACGGGAAAAGGCTCCTCGGGAAAAGACGCTCCGCCGCCAGTGACGGCGGAGCTTCACACTTATTCGGCAGGCGCTGCGACCGGCGCCTTTTCGTAGCCTGCCTTGCGGGATGGCGACGTCTTGTAGTGGGTGGCGTAGATCATGCCGCCGACGAAGGTCAGCCCGCCGACCAGATTGCCGACAACAACCGGAATTTCGTTGTAGGCAAAGTAGTCGAACCAGGTGAAATTGCCGCCGAGCATGATGCCCGAGGGGAACAGGAACATGTTCACGATGGAGTGCTCGAAGCCGAGATAGAAGAACACCAGGATCGGCATCCACATCGCCATGATCTTGCCGGAAACAGAGTTCGACATCATCGCGGCCACGACACCGGTCGAAACCATCCAGTTGCACATCACTGCGCGAATGAAGACCGTCAGCAGCCCCGCCCAGCCGGCGGCGGCATAGCCGAGCGTCCGGGTTTCACCGATCTGGCCAATCTTCTGGCCGACGGCGTTCGGCTCCTGGCTGAAACCCATGGTGAAGATGATCGCCATGAACACCGCCGTCGTCAGGGCTCCTGCAAAGTTGCCGGCAAAGACCAGACCCCAGTTCCGGAACACACCGCCCCAGGTGCAGCCCGGACGTTTAGCGATCACGGCCAGCGGCGCCAGCGTGAACACGCCCGTCAGAAGGTCGAAGCCCAGCAGATAGAGCATGCAGAAGCCGACCGGGAACAGGATCGAGGCGACCAGGAAATTGCCGGTATTGACGGCGATGGTCACGGCGAAGGCGGCTGCAAGGGCAAGGATGGCGCCTGCCATATAGGCCCGGATGAGCGTGTCCTTTGTGGACATGAAGATCTTCGCTTCACCGGCGTCGATCATCTTGGTGGCAAATTCCTGTGGCGTTACATATGACATCTGAATTCCTTTCGCGAGAGTGCTCGGCCGGTCAGACGGCTTCGTGGGAATAGGAAAGGTCGATAAGGATCCGGCCGTCCTCCAGCCGGACGGGGAAAGCTGCCGTGCGGCCTTCGTCAGCTCCTTGCGCGGCTCCCGTTTCCAGGGAGATCACCCAGTTGTGCAACGGGCAGGTCACACATCCGTCATGCACAATGCCCTGACTGAGAGGCCCGTTCTTGTGCGGGCACTTGTCTTCCAGCGCAAAGACGTCGTCCTTGGCGGTGCGGAAGATGGCGATGGTCATGTCGCCATTCTTCACGCACCGCGCTCCCTCCCTGGGAATGTCTTCAAGGGTGCCGATATGGACCCAGTTACGGATGTCGGCAGTCATTCGGCAGCCTCCTTCGTCAGAACAGCCATCGGCTTGAATTCATGCTTGTCCTTGCCGGAGACACGCTCCGACCATGGGTCGACCTGGGCGAATTTCTGGGAGAAGACGAAACGGTCGAAATACGCCATGCGCATCGGCTCATCGTCCATAATCTGGCGACGGATCTCATCCAGACCTATGCGTTTCGCCCACTTGTAGATCCGCTCCAGGTAGTGGCCCTGCTCGCGGTACATCTGGGTGAGCGCAGCAACATGCTCGATCGCCTCCTCCTCGGTCTTGACCAGGCCCAGAACTTCCGTGCCCTTGATGTCGAGACCGGCAGCTCCGGCGAAGTGAATCTCGTAACCGCTGTCGACGCAGATGATGCCGATATCCTTGCAAGTTGCTTCCGCGCAGTTTCGCGGGCAGCCGGAAACCGCCATCTTCAACTTCGCCGGGGTCCATGAGCCCCACATGAACTTTTCCAGCTTGATGCCGAGACCGGTGGAATCCTGCGTGCCGAACCGGCACCAGTCCGTTCCGACGCAGGTCTTCACCGTTCTCAGACCCTTGGCGTAGGCCTGCCCGGAAACGAACCCGGCCTTGCCGAGGTCCGCCCAGACTGCCGGCAGGTCTTCCTTCCTGATGCCAAGCATGTCGATGCGCTGGCCACCGGTGCATTTCACCGCCGGAATGTTGAACTTGTCGACCACATCGGCAATCGCCCGCAGTTCCTTGGACGAGGTCATCCCGCCCCACATGCGCGGGACCACCGAATAGGTGCCGTCCTTCTGGATGTTGGCGTGGACACGCTCGTTGATGAAACGGGACTGGTAATCATCCGCATATTCATCCGGCCAGTCGGAGACCAGATAGTAGTTGAGTGCCGGGCGGCACTTGGCACAGCCGCCGGAGGTGGTCCATTCGAGTTGCTGCATCACTGCCGGAATGGATTTCAGCTCCTTGGACTTGATCAGGCGGCGGACCTCGTCATGGCCCAGGTGCGTGCAACCACACATCGGCCTCACGGCCGCCGGGTTATAGGCATCGCCCAAGGTCACCTGCATCAGTTGCTCGACCAGCCCAGTGCAGGTACCGCAGGAGTTCGAGGCCTTTGTGTGGGCCCGAACACCGTCCAGGGTCGTCAGACCCTTCTCCTTGATCGTCGTAACGATCTTGCCCTTGCATACGCCGTTGCAGCCGCAGATTTCCGCATCATCCGGCAAGGCTGCAACGGCCGCCGTAGGGTCCAGCGGGGCCCCTCCCTGGTAAGCCTGGCCAAAGATCAGCGTCTCGCGCATGTCCGAGACGTCGGTACCTTTTTTGAGGAGGTCGAAGAACCACGGACCATCGGAGGTCTCACCGTAAAGGACGGCACCGACGATCTTGTTGTCTTTCAGGACGATGCGTTTATAGACGCCGGCCGACGCATCACGCAGCACGATCTCTTCCCGGTCGTCGCCTTCGGAAAAATCGCCTGCCGAATAGAGATCGACACCTGTCACCTTGAGCTTCGTCGCGGTGACCGAGCCCGTGTATTCGGAAGAAGCGCCAAGCAGATTGTCGGCAATCACACCCGCCATTTCATAAAGCGGCGCGACAAGCCCGTAACACATGCCACGGTGTTCGACGCATTCCCCGAGCGAGAAGATGTCCGCATCGCTGGTGCGCATGTCATCGCCAACCAGCACACCGCGATTGACGTCCAGCCCGACCTCCCTGGCAAGGTCGGCCGACGGGCGGATGCCCACGGCCATGACGATGATCGAGGCTTCGATCTCGGTGCCGTCGTCAAGGCGGATGCCCCTCACCTTGCCTGCATCATCACCCAGGATTTCATGACTGTTTGCCTTTGTGCGCACGTCGATGCCGCGGCGTTTGAATTCGGCTTCGAGCAGGAACCCCGCAGCCGGGTCGAGCTGGCGCTCCATCAGGGTCGGCATCAGGTGCAGAACGGTTACGTCCATGCCCTGCATCTTGAGACCGGCTGCCGCTTCAAGACCCAGGAGCCCACCGCCGATGACGACGGCACGTCCGCCCCGTTTGGCGGCATCCAGCATCTTTTCCACATCGTCCAGATCACGATAGGTCAGAACCCCGTCCAGGTCCTTGCCAGGAAGCGGAATGATGAAGGGGGAAGATCCCGTGGCGATCACCAGCTTGTCGTACTTGGCGGTGACGCCGTTTTCCGAGGTCACCGTTTTGGCGTCCCGGTCGATCTCGGCAACCCGGGCTCCCTTGTGAAGCGTCACGCCATGTTCGGCATACCAGTCGTCGCCATGGGTGATGATGTCCTCGTATGACTTCTCGCCTGACAGTACGGGCGACAGCATCAGCCTGTTGTAGTTGACCCGCGGCTCTGCATTGAAAATGGTGACGTCATAAGCATCCCTGTCTTTTTCGAACAGGTTTTCGAGCATCCGCCCGGGTGCCATGCCGTTGCCGACGATGACAAGTTTCTGTTTTGTCATGGCTTTTCTCCAGACTTTCATTCGGCTGCTTCGGCTGCCGCGGTTTGACGGGCCATCCGTGCGGCCCGCTTTTCCTGAATGGATTTCAACTGGTCTTCGCTCGGGTCCGCGCCGCCCTCATAGGCTTCCAGGAAGTCCAGAAGCTCCTCGCGGTAGGCGTAGTAATCCGGGTGGGCGAGCAGCTCCTTGCGCGACCTCGGCCGTGGCAGGTCCACTTCCATGATGTTGCCGATGCGGGCATTGGGCCCGTTCGACATCATCACCACCCGGTCGGCGAGCAGGATGGCCTCATCGACATCATGCGTGACGCAGACAGCCGTCACCTGGGTGCGTTTCCAGACATCCATCAGGACATCCTGCAGCTCCCACCGGGTCAGGCTGTCGAGCATGCCGAAGGGTTCGTCCAGCAGCAGGAGCTTCGGCGACAAGGCAAAGGCCCGTGCAATGCCGACGCGTTGCTTCATGCCGTTGGAAAGCTCCGAAGCAGCCTTTTGCATGGCGTCCGACAGACCGACCTTGCCGAGGTAGTATTCAATCACGTCCCGCTTTTCGGCCCTGGACGCATCCGGATAGACCTTGTCGACCCCAAGCTCGACATTCTCGTATGCTGTCAGCCACGGCATCAGGCTCGGCGCCTGGAAAACGACGGCACGGTCCGGACCGGCCTGCGTCACATGAGTGCCGTCCAAGACGATGGCACCTTCGGTGATCTTGTTGAGACCGGCCACCATGGACAGGACAGTCGACTTTCCGCATCCGGAATGGCCGATCAGGGTGATGAACTCGCCCTTCTTCATTTTCAGATCGAAACCGTCGACAACCGTCAGCGGCCCCTTCGGCGTCGGGTAGACCTTCTTCAGTTGAGAGAAGTCGAGATAACGGTCCTGAACCGCGGATTCCGATGCTCGCTCATAGGCCGCCGGAAGCTTGTCGGCAGGCTTCGGACGCTGGGTAATCGGAACGATGTCCGGCAGAACGATTTCCCGTTCCAGATCAGCGCCACGCTCGGCACCAGCCTCCATCAGGTATTCGGTGACTTCGGCACGCAGGCGAATGAAGTCGTCATCGTGATTGAGTTCACCGCGATCGCGCGGCCGCTGAAACGGCACCTTGAACTCCGGACCGAGCGTTGCCGGTGTGCCGGGCTTCAGGGGAATGATCCGGTCTGCGAGAAGGATTGCCTCATCGACATCGTTTGTGATGAGAATGATGGTCTTCTTCTCTTCGTCGCAGATCGCGGCGAATTCGTCCTGCAGCTTCGCGCGGGTCAAGGCATCAAGAGCGGACAGCGGCTCATCCAGCAACAGAAGCTCAGGCTGCATGGCGAGTGCCCGTGCCACGGCAACGCGCTGACGCATGCCACCGGAAAGTTCCGACGGCTTGCGGTCCCTGGCATGCCCCAGACCGACCATCTCGATGTACTTGTCGCAGATCGCCTTGCGCTCAGCCGCGCTCTTCTTCTTGAAAACGCTGTCGACGGCCAGCGCCACATTGCCGAACACCGACAACCACGGCATCAGTGAATAGGACTGGAACACGACGCCCCGATCCTGGTGCGGCCCGTCAATTTCCTTGTTCTTGAAGATGATGCCGCCCTTGTCCGGCTCGATGAGACCGGCCAGCAGGGAGATCAGCGTGGTCTTGCCGGTGCCGGAAAACCCGACGATGGCAATGAACTCGCCCTCTTCCACTTTCAAATTGATATCGTCCAGCACATCCGTCCGGGTGGCATTTTCGCCATAGGATTTGGAGACGCCGGAAATTTCCAGAAAGGACATATCCGTCTCCTTAGCGATTGGCCGAGAATGTGAAGGCGCGCTGCAGGGCAAACATCAGCCGGTCGAGCATGAAGCCGATGATGCCGATGGTCAGGACTGCGACCATGATCTTTGCGAGCGACTGGGAAGAACCGTTCTGGAATTCGTCCCAGACGAATTTTCCAAGCCCCGGGTTTTGCGCCAGCATTTCCGCCGCAATAAGCACCATCCAGCCCACACCCAGCGACAGGCGCAGCCCGGTGAAGATCAGCGGCAGAGAGGACGGCAGAACCAGCTTGGTAACGGTCTTCCAGGTCGGCAGCTGCAGAACACGGCCGACATTCATCAGGTCCTTGTCGACCGAGGCCACACCCAGCGCGGTGTTGATCAGGGTCGGCCACATGGAGCAGAGCGTCACGGTGACGGCGGAGATCAGCAGGGATTTAGACAGCCAGTCGACAGGATCGGCATAGGTTGCCGAAACAATCATCGTGACGATCGGCAACCATGCCAGCGGCGACACCGGCTTGAAGATCTGGATCAGCGGATTGATTGCGCCGTTGAAGGAGCGCGACAGACCGGAGGCGATGCCAAGCGGCACGGCAATCAGCGTTGCGATCAGGAAGCCGAGGCCGACGGTTTTCAGCGAGGTGCCGATCTGGTCGATATAGGTCGGCTTGCCGGTATAATCGCGCCACTTGATCTTGTCGGTCTTGCCTTCGGCTTCGTATTTGGCGTTGCGTTGTTCCTGGCGATCGTAGAAGGCAGCGGCCTTGTCCCGCTCGCGCTCATGATCGTCCCAGAGGTTGACCGCCTGGCTCCAGACGGCCGCCGGCCCGGGAACTGCGCCCAGGGATGTCTGCACCTGGGGCGCCAGCGCTCCCCAGAGGACGAGAAAGGCGATGATGCCCAGGAGAGGAATTACGAGAACGCGTTTGAGTTCTCCCAGCTGCTCCTTAGGGCTGTCGCCTGCGGCAATTTTCAGGAGCGGCACGGTCCAGGAAAGGCCGAGCGCATCCAGCCAGCCGGCGGCCTTGTTGATCCGTGTGAAGAGCTTTTCCCGGCGTGCGGCACGGGCAAGGTCCTGACTGCCTGCGGTATCGGCATTGGCCATGTCGTCAATCCTTGTTCGAATTCTGTCGGTTCGTGTCGAATGAGAAAAACGAGCGGCGGGGCTGCAGACCGCCGCTCAAGTTTGGGGAAGATCAGCCGCCCACGACCTGGTTGCCGTCGACCACCTGCTTGCCTTTCAGGCCGATCGGAAGGCTGTCGATGTAGGCGTTCGGCTGCTTGCCGTCGTAGGGAATGCCGTCGATGATGTCCGCCGACGGGGTCGGAGCGCGGTAGCCGTCCGTTTCCCAGGGGAAGTCTTCCTTGGCCACATGCCCTTCCTCGACCAGCATTTCTGCGGCTTTCAGATAGATGTCCGGGCGATAGACCGACCGCGCGACTTCGTCGTACCAGCTGTCGGGTTTGTACTCGGAAATCTGCCCCCAGCGGCGCATCTGGGTCAGGTACCAGACGGCGTCGGAATAGTAGGGATAGGTGGCGAAGTAGCGGTAGAAGACGTTGAAGTCGGGAACGTCTCGCTTGTCGCCCTTCTCATATTCGAAGGTGCCGGTCATGGAGTTGGCAATCACTTCAGCGTCCGCACCGACATACTCCGAGCGGGACAGGATCTCGACGGCTTCCATACGATTGGCATTGTCGTTCTCGTCCAGCCACTTGGCCGCGCGGATCAACGCCTTGGTAAGCGCAAGCGTGGTGTTCGGATATTCTTCGGTAAATTCCTGCGTCAGACCGAAGACCTTCTCCGGATTGTTCTTCCAGATCTCGTAATCGGTGATGACCGGAACACCGATGCCCTTGAAGACTGCCTGCTGGTTCCAGGGTTCGCCGACGCAATAGCCATAGATGGTGCCGGCTTCCAGCGTCGAAGGCATCTGCGGAGGCGGAGTGACCGACAGCAGAGCGTCTGCCTGGATCTGGCCGGAGATATCCGAACTGGAATAGAAGCCCGGGTTGATATCACCGGATGCCAGCCAGTAGCGCAGTTCGTAGTTATGGGTGGAGACGGGGAAGACCATGCCCATGTTGAAGGGCTTGCCTTCGGACTTGAACTTGTCGACGACCGGCTTCAAGGCGGTTGCCTTGATCGGGTGAACCGGCTTGCCGTCGTCCTGCATCTCCAGGTGCGGCTTCATCATCTCGAAGATCTCGTTGGAAACGGTGATGCCGTTGCCGTTGAGGTCCATGGAGAACGGCGTCACGATGTGTGCCTTCGTGCCGAAACCGATGGTGGCCGCCAGCGGTTGTCCGGCCAGCATGTGCGCCCCATCCAGTTCGCCCGTGATGACCCGGTCGAGCAGAACCTTCCAGTTGGCCTGCGGCTCCAGGGTTACGAAAAGGCCTTCTTCCTCGAAATAGCCGAGCTCATAGGCAACCGCGAGCGGAGCCATGTCCGTCAGCTTGATGAAGCCGAAGGTGAGTTCGTCCTTTTCGACATCCAGCATCTCGGCATAGGCGCTGGATGCGGACACAAGTGCCGTGGCTGCCATCAGGGCGCCAAATGCGGTCCGGCGGGTGATATTCAGGGTCTTTTTCATTGTCGCGTCCTGTCCCTCGTTCGTCCTGCGCCCTCTTCAGCCGGGCACAGGAGCAATAAAAAAGCCGCCGACCGAACCGCATGACGGGAGGAATTCCCATGCGGTTCAGATCGGCGGCTTTGCCTGTGCACCCGGCAGTGGGTGCGATATCTGGTAGGCCAGCGTCGGCCTCACCTGCTTAAAAGCACGAACTGTGCCAATTTGGAGAAATTGGCTTTTCTCTTTATTTACAGATACTTACTCTTTGTGAAAATTTTGACCATATGCTCAAGCTGCATATTTGATCATCGAAGCTTGCAGGCAACTGAACGAATTTTGTGCAACGCAACCAGACTGCCCCGGCGCAAGGCGAGCTGTCTCGGACGTCAAAAACGGGCGCCGTCAAACATTTCTATGGTCATGTCTGTCGCTTCTCCGATCAGCTCCAGAGCCTCCAGATAGGCGGTCGGAGAAAAGACCTTTTCAACTTCGCTTTCCGCCTCTCGCGAACGCTCCACCTGCCCCCAGCGAACCATCTGCTCGTAGAACCATTTGCCGTGAACCGGCATTGGCGCCGCCTTGAGCCCACCCGAGAAGGTCAGGAAGTCCGGAACGTTCTTCACCGAGACCGGGCCCAGCCTGATGCGGCCCGATAGCGCTGCAAGGCAGATTTCAGCGGGGCAAGCCAGAAGGTCCGGCCTTGCGAGCATGTCGGCCAGCTCGGCATTGTTCTTCGGATCGGCACACCAGTCGGCGGCTGCCGAAAAGGCACGCATCAGTGCGGCCAGCGTTTCCGGGTTGGCTTCGGCCCATTTGCGCGTCACGCCCAGCACTTTTTCCGGACTGTCCGGCCAGATGGCCTGTTTGTAGGTTGCAATGCGCCCCGTTCCCGCGTCGACCGCAGCCGTGTTCCAGGGCTCGCCAACGCAATATCCATCGAGCTGGCCGGCGGCCAGGGCATCCGCCATGACCTGCGGCGCCAGTACGGTAATCTCGACATCCCGGTCCGGATCAATTCCGGCGGCGGCGAGCCAATAGCGCAATTCATAGGCATGGCCTGAAAACGGGTGCACGACCCCGAAATGAAGCAGCGGCGCATCCGCCTCCTGCTGGTTGGCAATCACCCGCGCGAGCGCCGCACCGGTCGACGTCGGATCGCCTTCCGGATCGGCTCCGACAGCCGACATGTCTGCCCAGAGTGCGTTGGAAACCGTAATTGCGTTGCCACCTAGCCCCAGAAGCATGGGCGCCAGCATGGGCACGGCAAGACTGGTCAGGTTGAGGCTGGATGCAATCGGCATCGGAGCGAGCATATGGGCCACGTCGAAATGACCGACGGAAATCCTGTCTCGAATATTGGCCCAGGATGTTTCGCGGATCAGCTTCAGCGCGATGCCTTCCTGCTCGGCAAAACCGAGTTCGGCAGCCGCCACGACAACGGCACTGTCCAGAAGCGGAATAAATCCGGCAATGACAGGCTTCAAGTTCGTATCCATGATCCTCCAGTCCCCTGGTTGGCCGCTTCTCCCCACTCGGTGTTTTTTGTTGTCATCGCGTCAGTCTCCCAGAAGTCCGCTGGCGATCACCAGGCTCTGCGCCACATCAATGATCTTCCGGCTCTGGTTCATGGCCGTACGGCGCAACAGGTCATAGGCTTCCTGCTCGCTGAGTCCCTTCGACTTCATCAGGATGCCCTTGGCCCGATCGATGGTTTTCCGGTCTGCAAGTTCAGAGCGCATTTCCTCCAGCTCCTCTGTCAGCCTGGAAAACGCGCGAAAGCGGCTGATCGCCATATCAAGGATCGATTTGACCCGCTCCCGCTTGAGCCCGTCGACGATATAGGCCGACACCCCCGCATCGACGGCGGCCTCGATGGAATGGCTGTCCGACTTGTCGACGAACATGGCAATCGGTCGTCGCACCGCACGCGACACCTGAAACATGTGTTCCAACTGGTCGCGATTCGGGTTTTCCAGATCGATGACAATCACATCCGGATTGATGTCGGCGATCTGACGAACCAGTCCTTCCATCTGGTGAACAAGAATGACCTTATCGTGCCCGGCATCGCGCAATCCCTGCTCGATGATCGAGGCACGGATCTTGTTGTCATCTATAACCAGAATGGAAAGCCCGCCGCTCATGCCGCCATTATGCGCAGGGCTATTTTTTATGCAACAAAAATGCTGCGCCGCAACAATGCTGTCCTGTGGAGACGTTCTGAAGTGGTAATGAAGCGCTTGAAACCAGACTTGCGAATGACAGAAACCAAAAGAAGATTTCTCCTCTGGACAGAACCCCATAGCCTTTGAATGATGCACCGGGAAAATTCAGGATGAAGGAAAGCGGGATGGCGGACACGTTTGAACCCAAGGCGCATGTGGCCCACATGGAAAAGATGTTGGGGCTGACGATCGAAGAAGACTGGCGACCTGTTGTGGAAATGCATATCGCCGCGATCGAGAAAGCTGCCGAAGCCGTCCTGGATTTTCCGCTGGAAGACCACGCCGAAGCCGCACCGGTCTTTGTTCCATGAGCCAGGACAACAGCAAACTGAACACGCTCTCTGCGGCTCAGACAGCCACAGCCGTCAACAGCGGCGACATCAGGGCTCTGGAAGTTGCCTACGCATCTCTCGAGGCTGTTGAACGTCTCAATCCGACGGTCAACGCCTTTACCGACGTCCTGGGGGAGCGTGCACTTCTTGAAGCGCGCGCTGTCGATGACGCGATTGCAGAGGGCCGAACACTGCCACTCGCCGGTGTCCCATATGCGGTCAAGAACCTGTATGATGTCGAAGGCCTGACAACGCGCGCCGGCGCGAAGATCAATCGCGAAAACCCGCCTGCTTCTGCCGATGCGACTTTGGTCCGCAAGCTGAAAGACGCTGGCGCAGTTCTGGTCGGCGCGACCCACATGGGCGAATACGCCTATGATTTTACCGGCGAAAGCGCGCACGACGGCATCTGCCGCAATCCTCATGATACGGGTCATATGACCGGGGGGTCTTCCTCCGGATCTGCCGCCGCAACGGCTGCCGGCATGGTGCCGCTGGCAATGGGCTCCGATACCAATGGCTCCATCCGCGTGCCGGCCTCGTTCTGCGGCCTGTTCGGCTTGAAACCGACCTATGGCCGCCTCAGCCGTGCAGGCACATACCCGTTTGTCGGCAGTCTCGATCACCTAGGCCCACTCACACGATCGGCAGAAGATCTTGCCCTGATCTTTGACGTCCTGCAGGGCCACGACCCCGCGGACCCGGCCCAGGCAAACCATCCGGAAATCGAGACCCATAACCGGCTGCAGGAAGATATCGGCCCGCTGCGCATTGCCGTTGCAGGTGGCTATTTCCGCGACAAGGCCCTGCCGGATGCCTTGAATGCAGTGGATCTTGTCGCCAAGGCGCTTGGGGCAAGCCTTGAGATCGACATTCCGGAAGCTGCCCGGGCCCGCGCCGCGGCCTATGTCATCACGGCGGCCGAAGGCTCTACCCTGCATCTCGGCCGCATCCTGGAACGGCCGCAGGACTTTGACCCGGAAACGCGTGACCGCTTCCTGGCGGGAACCATGGTACCGGCAATCTGGGTCCAGCAGGCTCAGCGCTTCCGGAGCTGGTTTCGCGACCTCTTCCGCAAGATATTCGAGAATGTCGATGTTCTTCTGGCCCCGGCGACCCCCTTCCCGGCTCTGCCGTCAGGTACCAAGACCTTCACCATCGGCGGCGAGACCATGTCGGCCCGGCCCAACATCGGCCTGTTTACCCAGCCAATCTCCTTCATCGGCCTTCCCGCGGTGACGGTACCGGTCTGGCTGGAAGGGGCGACATTGCCGATCGGTGTTCAGGTGATCGCCCCTGCCTGGCGCGAGGATCTGGCGCTTCGTGTCGCTTACCACCTGGAACAGACAGGTATCTGCCGCGCTCCCGTCGCCAATTTGACGGCCTGAAGCCCGGTGAAAAGGGAACTGGCCCGCATCACAGGAAATCTCAGCCTGGCGCAGCTGCGAGCGCTGGAGGCTGTGGTACGCACCGGGAGCTTCACAGATGCCGCAAAGGAGATCGGCGTCTCCCAACCCTCCATCTCCAATCACATTCAGGGTCTGGAAAGCCGCTTCAAGACAAAACTGCTGGTAAAGTCCGGATATTCAGTTTCCGCGACGCCGGTTCTGGCCTCTCTATTGCCCCGCATCAGGGCCTTGCTGGCATTGGCAGGTGATCTGGAAACCGAGCTGTCTCACCACCGCGCCCTTGCGGCTGGTGAACTCAGGATCGGCTATTCAACCTATCAGCTCGCCATCCCGATCATCTCGTCCTTCATGGCGAAACACCCAACCATCTCGATCGAGGCCCGCGCCCTTGCAAGCCAGGACATCATCAACCTGATCGAAACAGGCTCTCTCGATATCGGCTTCATTACCGGACGCGAAATTCCGGCAGGTCTCGAAGGCGAACTGATCCTGAAGACACGCATTGTCCTGGCGGTTCCTCCCGATCACCCACTGGCGAAAAAGGAGAGCGCTTCCTGGAAAGACGTCGCCGAGCTCCCCCTCCTCCAACGCGAAGGAAGTTCCGGCACCCGCCGACTGTTCGAAGCCGCTGCCACGCTTGCCGGGACAAGACCCAAGACCGCACTCGCTCTTGGCTCGTGGGGATCAATCGCAACGCTGGTCAGGTCCGGCTCGGGTATCGGTGTCGCGCTGGAAGCGGAAATTACCGAGCGCGACGGTTGTGTCGGCGTCAGGATCGAAGACGCGAACCTCAACGCAAACCACTTTGCAGTCTGGCAAAAAGACATGGGTACGGTGGCAGCCATAGAGGCATTTCGAGCCGGGTTGCCCGCTTCATGACAAATTGAAGTCACCAGTCATTTGATAATTAAAACCTATACATTTTGATCTTTGATAGACCAAAAGACACTTCCGTGATTACTGGCGCCTGACGCTTTCAAAACCACTGCGCCAGAGTCGATTTCGTCGCCCGCGACAAAAGCGTGATACTGACTTCGAACGACTCCAGCACAATTCCAGAGACCGCCTGAATGAAACAGAGATCTTATGACCTTGCGATCGTCGGTGCCGGGATCGTTGGACTTGCGCACGCCCTCGCAGCAGTCAGGCGCGGCAAGAAAGTTGTCGTCATTGATCGCGACAGCCAGGCAAATGGAGCATCGATCCGCAACTTCGGCTTTGTGACCGTAACCGGCCAACAGGCAGGCGACTGCTGGCAGAAAGCATCGCGCAGCCGACAGGTGTGGGCAGAAGTTGCGAAAGCCGCCCGCATACCGCTGCTGCACGAGGGTCTGACCATGACCGCAAGGCTCCCGGAATCGGAATCTGTTATCGACGCGTTTCTGAAGACAGAAATGGGTGCGGAGTGTCGGCGCCTGACACCCGCTGAGGCCGCCCACAAGGTTCCCTGTTTGCGACAGGAGAAAATCACCTGCGCGCTCTATTCACCGCTGGAAGTGCGTGTGGAATCGAAAGATGCCCTGCCCCGGATCGCCGATTGGCTGAAAGAAGCCCATGCAGTCGACTTCCTCTGGCAGACAAGCGTCAATTCTGTCGAGGCGCCGAAGCTTCAGACCTCGCGCGGGACGGTGCACGCGGAGACCGTGATCATCTGCCCCGGCGACGATGGAACGACGCTTTTTGCTGACCGGATCGCCACTTACGAAGTCACGCGCTGTAAACTGCAGATGTTACGCGTCGCCCCTCGCAATCGTATCGACCTTGGCACCGCAGTCATGTCTGACCTCGGCCTTGCGCGATATCTTGGCTATGCCGAACTCCCCGAAGCAGAGCCTTTGAAAGCCCGGCTGGATCGGGAGATGGCTGTTCACCGGGAAAACGGCATTCACCTGATCGTTGTCCAGTCCGAAGACGGCAGTCTCGTTGTCGGCGACAGCCATCATTACAGCTCGACACCCGATCCGTTCATCGACAAGACCGTGAACGACCTGATCCTGGGCGAGATGGAGACGATCCTCGATCTTGGCCCCTATGACATTTCTGAAACCTGGATCGGCACCTACGCCTCTGCCCCGGACCGCTGGCGCTTCACCGATGCGCCGGACGATAGTACCCGCATTGTCGTCGTCACGGCCGGCTGCGGTGCCTCCACCGCCTTCGCCATCGGCGAGGAAACCATTGCCGATCTCTATGCATGAGGAAACAAGATGAGCAAATTCAAAGCCGTGGTCTTCGACTGGGCCGGCACCATGATCGACTTCGGTTCCTTTGCCCCGATGGGTGTCTTCGTAAAGGCCTTCGATACCTTCGGCATTACCGCAACCATCGACCAGGCACGCGGCCCGATGGGCAAACCGAAGTGGGACCACATCCGCTCCATGATGGATGATCCGGACATCTGCGCCCAATGGATCGCCAAATACGGCCAAGCACCAACTGATGCCGATGTGGACAAGGTCTACAAGGTCTTCGTTCCAATGAACGAGGAAGTCGTCGCCGATTTCTCCGATCTCGTTCCAGGTGCTGTCGAGGTTGTCAGATTGCTTCGCGCCAAGGGCATGAAAATCGGCTCGACCACCGGCTATACCCGCTCGATCATGGAACGCGTGCTGCCGAAAGCTGCCGAACAGGGTTATGAACCGGACAATCTCATCTGTGCCGACGACCTGCCGGAAGGCCGTCCCGGTCCGCTCGGCATGTATCAGTGCTTCGTCGATCTGGTGGCCTACCCGCCGAGCGCGGTCATCAAGGTGGACGACACTGAACCGGGCATTGCCGAGGGTGTTGCAGCCGGCTGCCTGACTGTTGGTCTTGCGCTGTCAGGCAACTATGCAGGCAAGACACCGGAGGAACTCGCTGCACTTTCGAAAGATCAGGTTGACGTCCTGCGCCAGCATGCAACGGTAGAGCTGAAAAAAGCCGGCGCCGACTACGTCATTGATACGGTCGCGGATCTGCCAGCCCTGATCGAGAAACTGGAAGCGGAATGACACGTCCGAATATCCTGCTGATCACCGCTGACCAGTGGCGGGGCGATTGTCTCGGCACAGTTGGACACCCTGTTGTCAGGACGCCGAACCTTGATGCCTTCGCCGCAACGGCAACAGTTTTCGAGCAGCATTATGCGGCAACGGCTCCGTGCTCTCCTGCACGGGCCTCGCTCTATACCGGACTTTACCAGATGAACCACCGGGTCGTGTGGAATGGCGCACCACTCGATGATCGGTTCGACAATATCGCCCGTGCTGCCCGCCGGGCCGGATATACGCCAACGTTGTTCGGCTACACCGATACCTCACCCGATCCGCGCCTGCATCACCCGAACGACCCCGTCCTGACTTCCTATGAAGGTGTTCTGCCCGGCTTCTGGGTACGCCAGCCGCTTGCCGAGGACGAAAAGCAGTGGCTTTCCTGGATGGTCTCACGCGGTCACGATCCCGCAGGTTTGCCTACCATCCATCACGTGGAACCCGAAGAAGGTGAAAAAGTCAGCCTCAAGGCAGCCAGGTATTCGAAGGACGAAACCCAGACAGCCTTCATGACGGATGCCTTCCTCACCTGGCTTGGAGAACAGGATGAAGACCGGCCATGGATGGCGCATGTTTCCTTCCTGCGACCGCATCCGCCGATTGCCGCTCCTGCCCCCTATAACACCCTCTACAATCCCGATGACGGGCCGGGTTTCTCCGGGGCACCAACTGCGGCGGAGGAAGCTGCGTTTCACCCCTTCATGGAAGCCCTGCAGGATTATCAGCAGCTGGCCTCCCATCTACCGGGGACCACTGACTTCGTTCGTGATCTGACGGAGCGCGATCTCAGGCGGTTGCGAGCACTTTATTACGGCATGATCACCGAAGTTGACGCACAGCTCGGCCGGATCTTCGAGGCGCTGGAACCACTCGAAAACACGTTGGTTGTTTTCACCTCCGATCATGCGGAGATGATGGGCGATCACTGGATGCTCGGCAAAAGCGGGTTCTACCGCGAGAGCTACCACATCCCCCTCATGATACGGGCACCGGGTGGCGGTGCAGCGAACCGGGTCTCCGCCTTCACGTCCTCGACCGATATCTTCCCGACACTCCTGGATCTGCTGGATATCGAACCCGAGCATGCCCCGGACGGAGCCAGCCTGCTGCCGTACCTCAGCGGACAAACGCCTCTGTCCTGGCGAGATGCTGCTCTCTGGGAGTTCGATTACCGGCAATTTCTGAAAAAATGGCCGGAGAAGTTCCCGGCATCTGCCCATGAAGGATCCTCCACAGCACTTTGCCGCCTCGGGCCGGAATGGCAGTTCGTGCATTTCTCCGGAATGCCCAACATTCTGATGAAGGCCACCTGCACGTCCACCGCGCCGGTCAACGAGGCGGCCAGTCACCCGGACCTGGTGATCGCCAACCTTGATGCCCTTGTGGCAACCCGGATGCGCCACAACGACGAGACCCTGGCCCGCACCCTGGTCTGGGACTACTATCGGGAATAGCGAGGACTTTCGCAGGTCCGCTTAGCGTCACGTTAAGCGTCGAACGACAGAATGAACCCTCCAATGGGACTCTGAAGAATGCGTCAGACTTTGCGGAAAAATCGGCTATTCACCGGGATTGGACGGAGTGTCCTCCGGACCATGGGGCTGGCTCTCGTCGCCCTGTTCTCGCACCAGCATGTGTCCGCGGCCCCGATTGAGCTCAAGGTCATTGACTCGGTCGATCCCCCCTGGCCGTCCATAGGACGGGTAAACGTTGCCGGCTTCAGGTCGACTGCCATGTGTACCGGCACCTTGATCGCACCCGATATCGTGCTCACAGCCGCCCATTGCCTCTACAACAAGACGACCCGCAAGCCCTTTCCGATCGAAGACCTTCTGTTCATGGCCGGTGTTCGGCGGGACGAATACTCCGCCCGCTTGGAACCTGCATGCACCATCACCGCTGCAGGATACGAGCCACGGCAGAAACCCAGGTTGCGGGAGGTACACAAGGATGTCGGGATCATTCTGCTGAAGGAACCCAGCACATTACCGCCCGTTCCGGTGCTTTCGCTGGATGAGGCAACAGTTCTGACCAAGGACACACGGTTTCAATCCGCAGGCTATCGCCGCAGCCGCCGTTTTCTGCCAACCGTCGTGCCCGCGTGCAGGGTCATGGGAACCGCCGAGGACAGCTGGGTAACGGATTGCGCATCGGAAGCCGGCGCATCGGGCGGTCCGCTCCTGGTGGAAACGCCGAACGGGCTCCGTGTTGCCGGCATCATGTCGGCCAAGATCGACGCCGTCCGCTCAGCCATCGTGCCTTTCCTGGAATGGCAGGACCTTTTGGCCAATCCGCGCTGCAGCGGTGACAGTGCTCCGGCAACCCCGCCACTCCGGTCATCGCTTGATACGGACAACTGACGACAATTCAGCCGACGGGCATAATCTGAACCGAAAGACAAATTTTCTCTGCACCAACGCCGGTTGCCCGGTTATGGTGCTATTCCCTGAATTCGGCCCGGAGCAGCTTCGCAACGCGTGCAGCTTTTTGGCCGGCAGACTGCCAGACGCAAAGACCCCTTGGCTCATGTACCAATCTGCGCCTCCTTCCAGTGCTGAACACTTCCGGCCGGTTTCCACCGACAAGCTTGCCTTTGTCGCCAGCGACACGGAGGAAGCACTCAAGGCTCAGGAAGACCTGTCCGCCCGCTACGGCAATGTTCCGGTGGCTGAAGCCGATGTCATCGTGGCTCTCGGCGGTGATGGCCTGATGCTGCAGACCCTTCACAAGCACATGGGCAGCAACAAGCCGATCTACGGCATGAACCGTGGTTCGGTCGGCTTCCTGATGAACGAATACCGGGAAAACGACCTGAAGGACCGGCTAGCGCTGGCCGACATTACGACGATCCGGCCTTTGGAAATGACGGCAACGACCTCTGAAGGCATCCATCACGCCCTTGCCATCAACGAGGTGTCACTCCTGCGCCAGACATCGCAGGCCGCCCGTTTGCGCATCTCAGTCGATGGACGCGTCCGGTTGGAAGAACTTGTGTGCGACGGCATCATTGTCGCGACACCGGCGGGGAGCACTGCCTACAATCTATCTGCGCATGGCCCGATCCTGCCAATCACCGCACAGCTGCTCGCGCTGACCCCCATCAGCGCCTTCCGGCCACGGCGCTGGCGCGGCGCGATCCTGCCAAATGGCGCAAAGGTCGATATCGAGATACTGGATCCCGGCAAACGTCCTGTCAGCGCGTCAGCCGACCACACTGAAATCCGTCACGTCACCCATGTTGCAGTCCGGGAGGCGGCCGAAGCGGAAGGCGTGATCATGTTTGATTCCGATCACGGCTGGGACGAACGCATCCTCACTGAAATGTTCCGCTATTAGTTTCGAAACATCCCGGCGGAAACACCCTGTTAAGTATGATTGCCGATACTGCCAGCCACAGGCTCCGGCCGAATGCCCGAAGGCTTTGCCATCGAGGTGTTCTGAAGTCAGGACCGAGCGAGGATAACGAGGACATTTGCCGTCATGGCCGACACTGCCAAGGACCAGGAATATGAAATCTTGTCCCCGCCTTCGGACCTGCGCAGCAAGGTGCGGGAACTGACACCTCGCGAGGCCAAGAAATTCGATCCGGTCAAGGCGGCTGAAGCAGCACTCGAACGCTTGTCCTCCCATTTCGGAACCTGGATGAACAACGAGAGCGCCACCCTGCTCCACGCCTGGGAAGCTGTTCGCGCACAGGGATTGAACGACGACACCCTCGCCGCCCTGTTTCAGGCTGCACACAATATCAAGGGACAGGCCCTGACACTTGGTTTTCCATTGGTTGGCGAAGTCGCCGCCAGCTTCTGTCACCTGATCGAAACCGTGCCGTCTCCCGACAAGTTGCCCCTGTCCCTCGTCGAACGCTACGTCGAAGCCATTCGCGCAATGGTCGCCGAAGGTGCAAAAGACGAAGCGAACAAGACCGGCGTCGAACTTCTGAAAACCCTGCAAGGCGTGACGGAAGAATATCTGGCACAATTTCCGCCGAAACCTGATGACGTCTGACGGACCAGTAGACCAATTGCCAACAAGGTTTATGCCGCGACGTCAAAGAGTTGATTGACTCAGGTTTCAAGCGCGCATAGCATTCGGCCTATTCATGGAGAATGGCCGTGAAACATTTTTTTTGTTTCTTTTTTCTTTTATTGCTGTCTTTGACTTCCGCACATGCCGAACGAAGGGTAGCTCTCGTAATAGGGAATTCCGGCTACGCGAATGTCGCGGAGCTGAAGAACCCCTACAATGATGCCAAGGGCATGTCGGACAAGCTGACGGACCTCGGGTTCGATGTTGTCACAGGTCTCGACCTGAGCTTGAGGGACATGCGCCAGACCGTGCGCGAGTTCATCAAGAAGCTCGATAACGCAGACCTTGCCCTGTTCTTCTATGCCGGCCATGGCATCCAGGTGAACGGCGAGAATTATCTCGTCCCGGTCGACGCCGAACTCAGCACCCATCTCGACCTTGATTTCGAGGCCCTGCCCGCAAATCTCGTGCTCAATGCCATGGAGCAGAGCACGAAGGTTAACCTTGTCTTTCTGGATGCCTGCCGGAACAACCCGTTTACGGAAAACCTTGCCCGTTCCATGGGGACGCGCTCAAGCGCAGTCGGTCGTGGCCTGGCAAAGATCGGCTCCGGTGTCGGCTCCCTGGTTTCCTTCGCCACCCAGCCGGGCAATGTCGCGCTTGACGGCGATGGCGAGAACAGCCCGTTTACAACTGCCCTGATCAAGCATCTCGGCACGCCCGGTCAAGATATCACCCGCGACCTGGTAATGGTGCGCCGGGACGTTCTGGAAGCCACCAAGGGTCAGCAGGTTCCCTGGGACAATTCCTCGCTGACTGGCGAAGTCATTCTCAAACAGCTTGAGATGGTGCAGCCCGTCGAACCGGAAAAGCCAGCGATCAACCCACAGATCGAACTCACCTATTGGGACTCGATCAAGTCGGGACAGAATGCGGCCTACTTCGAGACCTATCTGTCTCGCTACCCGGAAGGCCAGTTCGCAGACATCGCCCGGATCCGTCTGGACGAGATCAAGGCAAAGGCCGAAAGCGACAAGGCCAAGCAGGCGAAACCGGATGCCACGGCTGAAATCACTTACTGGCAGACGATCCAGAATTCGACCCGGCCGGAAATGTTCGAGAGTTATCTCGGCAGATACCCGAACGGGATCTATGCCGACCTTGCCCAGCTGAAAATCCAGTCTATCAAGAGCCAGGCGGAAGCAGATGCGCGCCGCAAGGCTCAGGCAGAGGCTGAAGCCCAAGCCATCGCTTCGGCAGCAGCGAATGCATCGCCAGAAAGAACGGCGGCCAAGCCTGCAGACGAAATCACCGTTGCCGCCCTGACGCCCGATCAGGCGCCGTCAACAACCTCGACATCCCCGGTATCGTTGCTATCGCCTGAAGAGCTTGCAACGGCTCTCCAGACAGAACTCAACCGGGTTGGCTGTTCGGTTGGCCGTGTTGACGGTGACTGGGGCAACAGAAGCCGGCAGGCACTGAGAACCTATGGCCGCGAAGCCGGGATCGATCTTGCCTCACTTGACCCGGATCCTTCCATTTTGGACCAGCTCAAGAAATCGACCGGACGCGTTTGCCCGCTCACCTGTGGACGGAACCAGGAACTGAAGAACGGTCGCTGTGTCGCAACCAGAAAGCCTGAACCTTCCGGCAACAGCACAAAACCGAGCACACAGACGAAGACTACGGACAGCTGCCCGAAAAACCCGTCTGCCTATGGAAACAAGGTAATTGGAAAATCTCATGGCCTCGGCCGCCAGACCCTTACTCACCCCTGCGGCAGGAAGCTTGCATGCAGAGGTTCTAGGGCCAGCTGGGTAAAGACTTGCACCTGGCTTTAGCCGTTCGGCTGAAGTCTGATTTATGAATGTTTGAAGTTGAATTTTTCTGGTGAGCCCGCGATCTGATTTCCGATCCCGAATCGCCGGATTACCCTTCGGGGGAGCAGCCGGTTTTTTACCCGATTGCTCCCGAGATCAGGTAGCTCTGGAGAATCGATTGTGAAGCAGATCCTCGTATCCCTTTTGCTTCTTGCGTTTGCCGCGACCGCGGCACATGCCGAACGCCGTGTGGCGCTCGTGATCGGTAATTCCGGTTATGAGCACGTCACTCAGCTCACCAATCCGGACAACGACGCCAAAGGCATGGCCGAAAAACTGGCCAGTCTGGATTTCGAGGTCGTGACCGGCACCAACCTGTCGCTTCGTGATATGCGAAAGACCGTTCGGGAGTTCATCGCCAAGCTCGAAGGTGCTGATATAGCCCTGTTCTTCTACGCAGGGCATGGCCTTCAGGTAAGTGGCGAGAACTATCTGGTACCGATTGATGCCGAGCTGAATTCCTACGTCGACCTTGAATTTGAAGCGATGCCGGCGAACCTTGTTCTCAATGCCATGGAGCATTCCACAAAGGTCAATCTGGTGTTTCTGGACGCCTGCCGGAACAATCCGCTTGCTGAAAACCTTGCGCGGTCCATGGGCACCCGTTCCGGTTCTGTTGGCCGGGGCCTTGCCAAGATCGGCTCCGGAGTTGGCTCCCTGATTTCCTTCGCCACCCAGCCTGGTAACGTCGCGCTTGATGGCGACGGCGAGAACAGCCCTTTCACGACTGCCCTTCTAAAACATCTCGGCACGCCCGGACAGGATATCACCCGGGATCTCGTCATGGTTCGCAGGGACGTTCTGGAAGCCACCAAGGGACAGCAGGTTCCCTGGGACAATTCCTCGCTCACTGGCGAAGTGATCCTCAAACAGCTCGAGATGGTGCAGCCTGTCGAACCGGAAAAACCCACGATCAACCCGCAAATCGAGCTGGCCTACTGGGATTCGATCAAGTCCGGCGAATCCATTGCCTATTTTGAAACCTACCTGAGCCGTTACCCCGACGGCCAGTTTGCCGACATCGCCCGGATCCGTATCGACGAAATCAAGGCAAAGGCCGAACGTGACAGTGCCCAGCAGAACAAGCCGGATGCAACGGCTGAGATCACCTACTGGCAAACAATCCAGAATTCGACCCGGCCGGAGATGTTCGAAAGTTACATTACCCGGTATCCAAAAGGGATCTACGCCGACCTTGCGCGGTTGAAGATCGAATCGATCAAACGCCAGGCCGAAGCAGAAGTCCGCCGCAAGGCCCAGGCCTCAGCGGCCGCGCCCAACCCGGTGCCTGAAAGAACCGCTACCAAACGTGACGAGGAAATCACCGTTTCCGCGCTGACACCTGACGAAACACCGGCAGGCGTCATACCTTCGCCAGTCACAACGCTCTCCGCTGAAGAACTGGCCACGGCTCTGCAGACTGAACTCAACCGCGTCGGCTGTTCGGTTGGCAGGGTTGATGGCGATTGGGGCAACAAGAGCCGTCGGGCACTGAGGACCTATGGACGCGAAGCGGGCATCGATCTTGCCTCACTCGACCCAAGTCCCGCTATTTTGGACCAGCTCAAGAAATCAACCGGACGCGTTTGCCCGCTCACCTGTGGACGGAATCAGGAACTGAAGAACGGTCGCTGTGTCGCAACCAGAAAACCTGAACCTTCCGGCAACGGCTCCAAGCCGAGCACCAAGTCCAAGACCGCCGACAGTTGCCCGAAAAACCCGACTATTTACGGCAACAAGATCATCGGCAGAGTGCCCGGTGTCGGACGACAGACGTTGACACACCCGTGCGGCAGGAAGCTCGCTTGCAAAGGTTCGAAGGCCAGCTGGATATTGAGCTGTAACTGGATTTAGCCACTCGGTTAAAGCCAGATTTAAGTACGTTTAAAGTTGAAGTGTGCCGGCGAGCCGCGATCTGAATTATGATCCCGGCCTGCCGGAGTGCCCTTCAGCAGAGTAACCGGAATAGTTTTGCACGGCAGCTCCCGAGAGCTGGTAGGTTTGGAGAACCGCCTGTGAAGCAGATAATCGCATGCCTGTTGCTACTTGTGTTTGCCGCAAGCGCGGCACATGCCGAACGCCGTGTGGCGCTCGTGATCGGTAATTCCGGCTACGCGAATGTCGCGGAGCTGAAGAACCCCTACAATGATGCCAAGGGCATGTCGGACAAGCTGACGGACCTCGGATTCGATGTTGTCACAGGTCTCGATCTGAGTTTGAGGGACATGCGCCAGACCGTGCGCGAGTTCATCAAGCAGCTCGACAACGCTGACCTTGCCCTGTTCTTCTATGCCGGCCATGGCATCCAGGTGAACGGCGAGAATTATCTCGTCCCGGTCGACGCCGAACTCAGCACCCATCTCGACCTTGATTTCGAGGCTCTGCCCGCAAATCTCGTGCTCAATGCCATGGAACAGAGCACGAAGGTCAACCTTGTCTTTCTGGATGCCTGCCGGAACAACCCGTTTACGGAAAACCTCGCCCGTTCCATGGGGACGCGTTCAAGCGCAGTCGGTCGTGGCCTTGCGAAGATCGGCTCCGGTGTCGGCTCCCTGGTTTCCTTCGCCACCCAGCCGGGCAATGTCGCGCTTGACGGTGATGGCGAGAACAGCCCGTTTACAACTGCCCTGATCAAGCATCTCGGCACGCCCGGCCAGGACATCACCCGCGACCTGGTAATGGTGCGCCGGGACGTTCTGGAAGCCACCAAGGGCCAGCAGGTTCCCTGGGACAATTCCTCGCTGACCGGCGAAGTCATTCTCAAACAGCTTGAGATGGTGCAGCCCGACGAACCGGAAAAGCCGGCGATCAACCCACAGATCGAACTCACCTATTGGGACTCGATCAAGTCGGGACAGAATGCGGCCTACTTCGAAACCTATCTGTCTCGCTACCCGGAAGGCCAATTCGCAGACATCGCCCGGATCCGTCTGGACGAGATCAAGGCAAAGGCCGAAAGCGACAAGGCCAAGCAGGCGAAACCGGATGCCACGGCTGAAATCACCTATTGGCAGACGATCCAGAATTCGACCCGGCCGGAAATGTTCGAGAGTTATCTCGGCAGATACCCGAACGGGATCTATGCCGACCTTGCCCAGTTGAAAATCCAGTCTATCAAGAGCCAGGCGGAAGCGGATGCGCGCCGCAAGGCTCAGGCAGAGGCTGAAGCCCAAGCCATCGCTTCGGCAGCAGCGAATGCATCGCCTGAAAGAACGACGGCCAAGCCTGCAGACGAAATCACCGTTGCCGCCTTGACGCCCGATCAGGCGCCGTCAACGACCTCGACATCCCCGGTATCGTTGCTATCGCCTGAAGAGCTTGCAACGGCTCTCCAGACAGAACTCAACCGGGTTGGCTGTTCGGTTGGCCGTGTTGACGGCGACTGGGGCAACAGAAGCCGTCAGGCGCTGAGAACCTATGGACGTGAAGCCGGGATCGATCTTGCCTCGCTCGACCCGGATCCTTCCATTCTGGAACAGCTCAAGAAATCGACCGGACGTGTCTGCCCGCTGACCTGTGGTCGGAACCAAGAATTGAAGAACGGCCGCTGTGTCGCGACCAGAAAGCCTGAACCTTCCGGCAACAGCACAAACCCGAGCACACAAACCAAGACAACTGCCAACTGCCCGAAAAACCCGAGCTCTTATGGCAACAAAGTAATCGGAATGGGACATGGTACGGGACGCCAGACATTGACCCATCCCTGTGGCAGAAAGCTTTCCTCTGTGGGCAACCATTCCAGTTGGGTTCTGACCTGTAACTGGCTTTAAGCACTTGGCTACGGCCTGAATTTTGAACTTTTGAAGTTGAGATGTTCCGGCGTATCCATGTTCAGAATGATGATCATTGCCTGCCGGAGCTCCCTGCAGCAGAGTACCCGGAACAGTTTCCCCCGGCAGCTCCCGAGGGCCGGTAGGTTTGGAGAACCGCCTGTGAAGCAGATACTTGCATGCCTGTTGCTTCTTGTGTTTGCCGCAAGTGCGGCACATGCTGAACCTCGTGTAGCACTCGTGATCGGTAATTCCGGTTATGAACATGTCACACAGCTCACCAATCCCGACAACGACGCCAAAGGCATGGCCGAAAAACTGACCAGTCTGGATTTCGAGGTCGTGACCGGCACCAACCTGTCACTTCGGGATATGCGAAAAACCGTGAGGGAGTTCATCGCCAAACTCGAAGGTGCGGATCTTGCCCTGTTCTTCTACGCTGGCCATGGCCTGCAAGTGAATGGCGAGAACTATCTGGTGCCGATCGACGCCGAGCTGAATTCCTACGTCGACCTTGAATTCGAGGCGATGCCGGCAAATCTCATTCTCAATGCCATGGAGCATTCCACCAAGGTTAATCTGGTGTTTCTGGACGCCTGCCGGAATAATCCGCTTGCTGAAAACCTCGCACGGTCCATGGGCACACGTTCAGGCTCTGTTGGCCGGGGCCTTGCCAAGATCGGCTCCGGGGTTGGTTCCCTGATTTCCTTCGCCACCCAGCCTGGTAACGTCGCGCTTGATGGTGACGGCGAGAACAGCCCGTTTACAACTGCCCTGATCAAGCATCTCGGCACGCCCGGTCAGGACATTACCCGGGATCTCGTCATGGTTCGCCGGGACGTTCTGGAGGCCACCAAGGGTCAGCAGGTTCCCTGGGACAATTCCTCGCTGACTGGTGAGGTGATCCTCAAACAGCTCGAGATGGTGCAGCCTGTCGAACCGGAAAAACCCGCGATCAACCCGCAAATCGAACTGGCCTACTGGGATTCCATCAAATCCGGCGAATCTATCGCCTATTTCGAAACCTACCTGAACCGTTACCCCGACGGCCAGTTTGCCGATATCGCCCGAATTCGAATCAATGAAATCAGAAACCGAAGCGAGGCAGAAGCTGCCCGCAACGCAAAACCCGACACCTCCGCTGAAATCGCTTTCTGGCAATCAATCCAGAATGCCACCCGTCCGGAAATGTATGAAACCTATCTGGAGCAATATCCGGACGGGATCTACGCCAAGCTGGCAAGGCTGAAGATTACGACGCTGCTACAGCAGGCCCAAGCGGAAGCTGCTGCCGCCGCTGCGGCAAAAGCAGCCAATGCTGTCGCAGCCTCTAAAACCGCTCCGTCTGGACCGGAAATAACGGTTGCTGCCCTGCCACAGCAAGAAACCGCATCACCCGCATCCGCATCGGCAGTCACACCTTCAAGCATAAGCCGTTCCCTTTCGCCTGAAGAACTTGCCACTGCAATGCAGACCGAATTGAACCGCCTTGGGTGTTCGGTTGGTCGTGTTGACGGTGACTGGGGCAACCGTAGCCGGCAGGCTTTGAGGACTTTCAGCCGCGAAGCAGGTGTCGATATTGCCTCGCTCGACCCGGACCCTTCAATTCTAGACCGCCTGAAGCAATCGACAGGCCGTGTATGCCCGCTGACATGTGGCCGAAATCAGGAACTGAAGAACGGCAAGTGCATCGCCGTTCGGCAGGAGGCCCCCTCCAAATCGAACGAGAAGTCAAACTCCACTAAGACAGTACAATCAAGTGGTGCTTGCCCCGCCAATCCGACGGCATCTTCCAGAAGGCTGGTTCATTTCAACAACCGGCAGATCACTGCGACCATCACACACCCTTGCGGTCGGCAAGTGACATGCAATCGCAACCTCAAATCAGGCACACAGCCGACTTGTTTCTGGAGGTAAGGTCGAGCTTTTGAAATGGAATCTGACAGCAGCTCAAGCAGCGGCTGTCACCTGAAGGCCGCTGTTCTTCACCAATAGCCGAGCCTCGAGACGTGCAACGTCGATGGCGAAACGGCGCAGGAATGCAGTCACGTCTTCGTCCGCTCCCAGGGCGCCGTCCTGCATTTCGGAAAGCAGTGTTTCCGTTAGCATGCGGGCTTGGTCCAGTGCCAGATCATAGGTGAAGTCGGCGTCCGCCTGCCGGGCAATGTCAATGGCCAGCAGAAAGGCCTGGTGAGCCCGTAGAGGCAAACCGGCCTTGCGGAGCATGGCCTGCAGCGCCGACCGGCGAACCGTCACCAGAAGCTTGCACAGCCTCGGCAACGGCACCTGGCCAAGGTTGGCAAGAGCGGCAGCGAAAAACCGCAAGCGTCCACAGCAGACCGCGCGCAGCAGCAGCCGGGTGGTCAGCTTGCCATTGACACGAAGATGCTCGACGAATTCCGGCAGATCGTCTGCACCGGCTTCGAGAGCCAGCCGCAACACGACCTTGTCTTCCGCATCGCTCAGGAAAGTATGACGCTGGTTTTCTGGAACGCGCTCCAGCACGATCGGATGATCGTCAAGGTTCTGCGCGAGCCGCATCAGCAACTGATAGCGCGTGGTCAGCGGCAGGTCCCGGGTTTTCAGAAGCTGGTCGCAGAGGTCCGGCCGGTCTTCGAATCTTTGCGCGATACGCAGGAGGGAGGACTGCAGGATGCGGGCGCTTCTGTTTTCCAGAAGCTGTCTGCAGGCCTGCTCGCAGCCAACCTCGCAGATGGCGGCGCAGACAGAAGCCGGCAATCCCTCACGAGAGGCGATGGCGCATTGAACTGCGTCGCTGCCTTCGGCAAGAAGGTCGACCAGTTCGACATCCGTCAATATGGGAGAGTGCTTGAGAACCGGCAAAGCCACTTCGTCGACATCACTTGCGAGGCAGCGGACGACGTGACCGGGAGCGTAGGCGCTTCGCGCAAGCAGGCTTGCTATCGCCTTGCGCACGGCGCGGCTGGGGTCGTCGAGAAGAATCGTCAAGGCTGCAGCCATGCTGGTCTGTTCCTGGCTGCCAGGTTCGGCTGCCAAATAACGTTCCGCGAATTCTTCCGCGGCCCGTATATCCAAGGTGCGCTCGTCAACTTCGTTCAGAGGGTGAAAGTCATGTGCGTTCATGGCGGTAAAACAATCTTCCCAAGAGTCGAGTGTGAGTCTGACATCAAAGGCTTAACGATCGGTTCACCATAATTTTGCCAGGTTCTCTGGCGAATGCCCGCCTTTCCCGATGGTGGCGGACATGAGACTTCAGGCTTTCAGCCGGGTCTTTCAACTGCCCATGCTCAAGCCGGTGGCAGCAGGTCCTTTTGTTCCTCTTCTGCCTTCAGACGCAGGAAACGCGTCAGGTCCAGCGGTCCGCCCTGATTCACCAGCGCCAGTTCCTGTGCCTGCACCTGGTTGGAGGCTCCGGACAGGGCGCTGACAAGGGCAGCTTCTTCCACAGCGGCGAAAGCCGACGCAAAGCGCGGGTTGACGCCTGCCTGGTTCGAAGCCGCGTCATTGCGGAACAGAGCCTCGAACGGATTGGCTGTTTCCGTCGCCTGGAAGGCCGACAGAACCCTGTTGCTTGCGTCGAAATCATCACCATCAATGGCTGCTTCGCGAGTGTTTTGCGGCACCGGACGGTCCGGGGTCACAGAGCCGACACTTTCTTCCAGAAAAGCTGCGCTTGCCGTTGTGGTTGCCCCCTGCTCTGCAGTGCGCTCAGGCAGCGGCACATCCATCTTTGCCAATTGAAACAGTTCGCCCTGAGGCAATTGAGGGCCTGTGTTGTCAGCTCTCGCGATCTGGCCCGGGCCTGCGGGTTTCGTCCGCATTGCGAAGGCGGCTGCCGGATCTCCTGCCAGATGATCGAAGGATTTCTGGTTGATCGTCGCAGCGCCGTCCGCAGGCTTTGCATTCGGCAGCGTCGCGACCTGCGTGAGTTCTCCCGATGTCCGCAGGTCCTTGTTGGTGCTGGCCTGCGCAATCATCGTGACGGCATCGTGCTTGGAAACGATAACCTCGTAAACTTCCTGCATCGAGCGGGCCTTGCCGTTCGAATGATAGAAGATCGGTTTGTTGGCGCGTGCCTGGGCGGAAAAAACCTTGTCGGCTCGCATGTCCGGGTTGGCGCCGGCCGCATCAATCAATCTGCTTGCGCCGTTGGCACCAAGAAAATGAGCCATATAGAGCTCGCCGTCGCTCGGTTCGCGCCCGATTCTGCGTTCAAGGTACTGGGAATTCTTCTGCGTGAGCGCCCCTGCCATCATGGACGAGATTTCCGGATCCTTCCGAAGGTCGAGAATCTCCCGCCGCATTTGCGGGTCGCTTACATAGAACTTTCCGCTCTTGGAGCGTTGAATCTGATCGGAGTATTTTTCAAGACCGTGTTTCGGACCAGCTTCCTTCATTGTCTCCAGCCAGGTGGATTCAATGAATTGGAACAACCCGGTGGCGCTGGATGTTCTGGCCTTTGCCGTTGGGTTGAATGACGATTCCCGCGCAGCTGTCTTCACCAGGTAGTCGAATGACGTCCCCGTTGAAGTACTCGCAGACTGAAACGCAAGCTCGATCCTAGACGCGATCGAGGCGGTGTCAGCAACTCGCATGACCCTGTCTCCTCGACGGAACCAAATTATCACTTCGTTAACTTTCAGCGTTAACTTTCACGCCCAAAAGGTTAACAAAACCTTAACAACACACAGGTGGGGATCTAAGCAACTACAGGCGAGTCTTTTTTCTTTTGTGCCTGGTCAGAACTACTTATGTCGAAAGCCGGTTATGTGGACAGACAAGAGGCTACCGGCCATTTCCTTTGGAAAAACGCACCAGGAAAAACATCGACTACTGCATTCGAATAACGCCGTTTTCCATGAGTCGGCAAGTCACAATAAAAGGGCGCCGACTTTGCCGGCGCCCTTTTCGGTCATAATCGTTCGGATAATCGTTAAACTTTGGGCCGGCCCATCTGGAACACCTCGTTCACCACGGCGTAGTCCATGTAGCCAAGCCGGGATAGCGGCTTGTAGAGCGTAACATCCACCTTGCCGTCGACAATGACGCTTTCATCGATGTGGACACCGACAACCTGACCGAAAACGACGTAGCTGTCGGTGTCGTCTCCTGTCAGCGTCTTCAATCGCAGGGTTTGAAGGTGCTTGCACTCCAGCGCAGTGACGGCCTTTGCAACGCGAGGCGCTTTCACCAGTCTTGAGGCAGCCATCTCCAACCCTGCCAGATCGAACTCGGAGATCTCATGTGCGACGGAGGCGGAGGTCTGGTTCATCTCGTCCTTGAGGCCGAGGTTCGCCATGTTGCAGACGAACTCCCCTGTCGCGTCGATGTTGGAGACGCTGTCCTTGTACCCGGTGGAAGAGAACATCACGATCGGCGGTGTATCGCAGACCGCGTTGAAGAAACTGTAGGGTGCAAGGTTGGCCTTGCCGTCCTTGTCGAGTGTGGAGATCCAGCCAATCGGCCGGGGTGCGACAATAGCCTTGAACGGGTTATGCGGCAGGCCGTGGTCGTTTTTTTCCGTTTCGTAGAACATGGGTCAGTCGGTCTCTGTCCAGGTGGATACAATATCGGCAAGGTCGGGGCGCGGACGCTCGAAAGGTGGTTGTGTCGGGGTTCCGATATGTACGAACCCCGCAAACCGCTCTCCGTCTCGCGCGCCAAGGTAACGGGCTGCATCTTCATCGAAGGCAAACCATTCGGACAGCCACTGCGACGCGAAACCTGAAGCTGCCGCGGCTGTCAGCAGGTTCATGCAGACGGCACCGGCGGAAAGCTCCTGTTCCCAGACCGGAATTTTCGGATGCTCGGCTGCCTGGCTTAGAACACCGATCACCAATGGTGCACGGGTGAAGCGGGTCAGTTCCTTCTGGCGTTGCTCGCCGTCGAGCGGTCCGTTGAGTGCTTCATATCGGTCCGCCAGCCAGGAACCAATCGTGCGTCCCTGTTCCGGCCTGTAAAGAACGAAACGCCAGGGCGCCAGCTTGCCATGGTCTGGCACGCGCGCTGCAATGGTCAGAATGTCGTTGATCTGTTCTTCGTTCGGCCCCGGGGCTGTCATGGTAACAGAGGGGTGGGAGCGCCGCTGTCGCAGAAAGTCCAGAGTTGCCGGCGATCCGGCGCTGTTACTCGGCATGAAAAGATCCTGTCGGCCTGTTGCAATCGTACGATCCACCTAATTCATTGACCGTAATTGTCAACTTTGATCGCGGCGTCTTGAATTTGCCCAATTTCCGGGCGCATTAAGGGACAACGCTGCAGTGCGGTGAATCTCGGGAAAATCGTCCTTGGCCCGTGATCGGTCAGATTGCACCGAGAATTCCAAAAAACGTACTGGAAACAGAAACATAGTCGTTACCCTGCATCCGGTGCACTTGCACCAGGCAAACCGGACCGGATCTCCAAGGTCAGTTTCGGGTGACGAATGCCTCAAAAGACTGGTAAAAGTCTGCGAGTCAAAATGATAACGACGTAGGCATGGTGAATTCAGCCCCCCTCTTCGGCCAATCGGCTTTAAAGCGTGCAGTCAGATGCACTGCATTTTCGATAATGCTGAGCGCCGTCCTTTCGATGGGCCTTGCTCCTGCGACCTTGGCGCAGACATCTGACGTACCGCCGGCCCCTGCGGAAAAACCGGACCCGAACGCACCGTCTGCTGCCCCTGAAGAACCCATCATCAACCTGCTCGACCGCGAGCCGGAACCCCTCTTTTCCGATACGCTTGTCCCCTATGCGCCGGCCAGGGCATCATCCCCCGGTATCAAGGGCGGCTTGCGGCAAGGCGCTCTCTACCTGATGGCAAAGCTGACGCCCGACAGCCCTCCGCTGAACGAAGGGCTCATCTGGCGGATCTATTCGGAAACGACCAATGCCGACGGGCGCCTGCAACTTGTTGCAACGTCGCAAGGTGGTGATGCCGAATTCCGGCTCGACCCGGGCACCTACCTGATTCACACCGCCTACGGCTTCTCCCAGGCAACCAACCGCATCGTCATCGGCAAGGAAGTCCAGTCGAAGATGGTGACGCTCAATGCGGGCGGCATTAAATTCGGTGCGGCACTCAAGGATGGTGAAGACCTCGACGGGCGCGCCGTGGCCTTCGATCTTTATGGCATGGAATTCAATCAGCGCGGCGAACGCAACCTGATCGCCAGCAACGTCAAGCCGGGCTCCATTCTCCGTCTCAGCGCCAACACCTATCATGTTGTCAGCAAATACGGCGATGTGAACGCGGTCGTCCGGGCCGATATTCAGGTGCTGCCGGGCAAGCTCACTGAAGCGACAATCTTCCACAAGGCCGCCGGTATCACGCTCAAACTGGTCAACGAACGTGGCGGCGAAGCAATTGCCAACACGACGTGGTCCGTCCTGAGCCCGGGGGGGGACGTCGTGGTCGAAGCGACAGGTGCCTTCCCTGATTTCGTGCTGGCAGAAGGCGAATATGAAGCCCTCGCCCGCAACAATGGCCGCACCTACCTGCACACATTCCAGGTGGAACCGGGTGAAGACCGGGAAGTTGAAGTGGTCACTTCCATCAGCGAACTGGCCAGCCAGCAGCAGTCCAGCATCAACAACTGACCTGCGCCGTGTTCCCGGCGACTTTAAGATCTGACTGGGTAGCGACGTCTAACGCCGTCGGCCAAGCAAACGCCGGGTCCGTGTGGGCGGCGCCATCTCCATGACCTTGGTCTGCAGGAAATCCATGATCTCCTTCTGATCGCCAAATCCCGAAAGCGTTTCGAACGGGATTGCCCTGCCCGCGCGTGCGGTCATCACAGACCCGAGGATACGGCGGAACTCGCGCACAAGCAGCGCGAGACGAAGGGTCAGCGAGTATTTGCTGACCAGGTGGAACAGCCAGGAATTCTGCCCGTCGAAATAAAGCGGAAGGACGGTTGCTCTCGAAGACCGGATCATTTTTGCCGTGAAAGTCTTCCAAGGCAGTTCTTCCGCACGGCCGAATGGCTTGGCAGCCGTTGCCACGCCACCACCTGGAAAAACGATAATGGTCGTGCCTTCCTGCAGCAGGCGCAGCGCCTCCTTGCGAGTGGCCATATTGGTCTTGAGCGCTTCCTTGGTTTCCTCGAAATCGACCGGCAGCGAAAACGGCCGGACTTCCGGTACCTTCAGCAACTCGTTGTTGATCAGGATCTTGAACGGGCGGCCAAGCTGTTCCGCGAGTGCCAGGATCGCTAGACCATCGCCGATGCCGTAGGGATGATTGGCGATAAGCACCAGTGGACCTTCCGGCAGATCCTTCGGCGGCCATTCGCCATCTGCAACCGAAACGTTGAGGTTGATCAGGCCGAGAAGGTCGTTCCAGATATAGTCGGACGTGCCGACCATTGTTTCCTTCCACACCTCGTAGATGTTGACCAGCTTTCGCCGGCCGGAGAGACCTTCAATGGTGCGGATGGTCCAACGCTTTAGCGGTGGATGCTCAGGATTGGCATAACTGAATTCAGCGTAGTTCACGGCAGTCGTCTTGACCCTGATGAAACGGTGGCAAATCCGGAACCCAATACCAGACACCCTGTTTCATGATTGTGACAGCACATTGCCCTGATGCCAGGGCAATGTGCAAGCTGTCAGAATTTCCCTTAATGCCAGGGAAAACCTTACTTCAGGTCTGGCGGCGTCGCTTCTTCAACGAACGCTGCAATCGCCTCGTCGAGGCCCATCGGGGTCTGGTCCTTGGAACCGAGACGGCGAACGTTCACGGTCCGCTCCTCGGCTTCACGCATGCCGCACACGATGATCACCGGCACCTTGGCCAGCGAGTGTTCGCGGACCTTGTAGTTGATCTTCTCATTGCGGAAATCGGTCTCGACCTTGAGGCCTTTCGCCTTGAGCAGATCCGCCACTTCCTGGCCGTAATCGTCGGCTTCCGAAGTGATCGTTGCCACCACGATCTGCAGCGGCGCAAACCACAGCGGGAAGTGACCGGCGAAATTCTCGATCAGGATACCCAGGAACCGTTCCATGGACCCGCAGATCGCGCGGTGGATCATCACCGGTGTCTTCTTCTCGCCGTCCTTGTCGACGTAGAAGGCACCAAAGCGTTCCGGCAGGTTGAAGTCGACCTGCGTCGTGCCGCACTGCCATTCACGGCCGATGGCATCGCGCAGGGTATACTCGAACTTCGGACCGTAGAAAGCGCCCTCGCCCGGCAGGATGTCGGTCTTCACCCGGCCGCCCGACTGGGCTTCGATCTGCTTCAGCACATCGGACATGATCGCTTCGGCATGATCCCATGCCTCGTCGGTGCCGACGCGCTTTTCCGGACGGGTGGACAGTTTCACCACGATCTCGTCGAAGCCGAAGTCTTCATACACAGACAGGATCAAGTCGTTGATCTTGAGACACTCATCCGCCATCTGCTCTTCAGTACAGAAAACATGGGCATCGTCCTGGGTGAAGCCGCGCACGCGCATCAGACCATGAAGTGCACCAGACGGTTCGTAGCGGTGCACCGCACCGAACTCGGCAAGGCGCATCGGCAGATCGCGGTAGCTCTTCAGCCCGTGCTTGAAGATCTGTACGTGCCCGGGGCAGTTCATCGGCTTCAGCGCGAAGACACGCTCGTCCTCGGCTTCCGGATCGGCACACTGCACGGAGAACATGTTCTCCTTGTACCAGGTCCAGTGACCGGAGGTTTCCCAAAGCGACGTGTGCAGCACCTGCGGTGCGTTCACTTCCTTGTAGGTGTCCTTCAGAACCCGGCGCTTGTAGGCGATCAGGCTCTGGAACATGTCCCAGCCTTTCGGGTGCCAGAAGACAACACCCGGTCCTTCTTCCTGGAAATGGAACAGGTCCATTTCCCGGCCCAGTTTGCGGTGGTCGCGCTTTTCGGCCTCTTCCAGCATGTGAAGGTAGGCTTTGAGCTCCTTCTCGCTGTGCCACGCCGTTGCGTAGATGCGCGTCAGCATTTCGTTGTTGCTGTCGCCGCGCCAGTAGGCGCCGGCCACCTTCATCAGCTTGAAGGCATCGCCGATCTGCCGGGTGGAGACCATATGCGGACCCCGGCACAGGTCCAGCCACTGGCCCTGCTTGTAGATCTTGAGTTCCTGATCTTCCGGAATCGCATCAACGAGCTCGACCTTGTAGTCCTCGCCCTTGGCTGCGAAATAGCGCTTCGCTTCGTCGCGGCTCCACACTTCCTTGGTGAACTGCGCACCGCGGCCGATGATCTCGCGCATCTTCTTTTCGATAACCGGCAGCTCTTCCGGCGTGAATGGCCAGTCGGCGCCCGTGTCCGGGTGAACGCGCTTGAAGTCGTAGTAAAAGCCGTTTTCGATCACCGGACCGATGGTCACCTGGGTACCGGGCCAAAGTTCCTGCACGGCTTCGGCCATGACGTGGGCCGCATCGTGGCGGATCAGTTCAAGGGCGCGCGGGTCGTCGCGGGCGACAATCTCGATCTGGTGATTGCCGCTGATCGGGTCGGTGAGATCTTTCAGTTCCCCGTCGAGAGCCATTGCCACGGCCTTTTTGGCCAGCGACTTGGAAATGCCTTCGGCGACGGCAAGGCCTGTGGTGCCTGGCTCGTACTGGCGCACGGAATTGTCGGGGAAAGTAAGTTCAATCATCGGTTTTCTCCTGCTCACTCCTGCAGACAAGGCAGGTAAGCTGTTCAAAGGAAATGGAACGGGCCGGGCATACGGGATTCAAACTAATCCGGCAACCTTTTCCGAAGCATTTCCCTTGATTTGGCCGGCGGTGTTGCCCTAGCGCGCCTCCAGGCGGCGTACGAACCAGCGGATAAGCTGATCCCAGACAGCGTCCTTTTCCGCCAGATCTTCAACCCCGTGATCGAGGTTTGGATTGTCATTGATCTCGATGACCACCACCCGCTCGCCGATCACTTTCAGATCGACGCCGTAAAGACCATCACCGATAAGCCGCGCCGCCCGAACCGCGATATCGATCACTGCTGGCGGTGTTTCGGCCATGGAAACTGTCTTGAACCCGCCTTCGACGGCCTTCTTGCCGGTCTCGTGCCGCACGATCTGCCAGTGTTTCTTGGCCATCAGATACTGGCAGGCGAACAGCGGTTCTCCGTCCAGCACACCGATGCGCCAGTCGAAGTCCGTCGGGCAGTATTCCTGCGCAAGCAGGATGGCGCTTTCCTGGAAAAGCTCTTTCAGCTTCTCCTTGATGGGTTCAGCGCCCGTCACCCGGAACACGCCACGGCTGAAGGAGCCGTCAGGGATCTTCAGAACGATCGGAGAGCCGAGCTTGGCTTCCAGGTCACCCGCCTCCTTCAGGGAAGACAGGACGATGGTCTTGGGCGTCGCGATGCCATGACTTGCCAGAAGCTCGGTCAGATAGACCTTGTTGGTACAGCGGATCATCGACACCGGATCGTCGATCACCGGCATGCCTTCCTGCACGGCGCGCCGGGCAAAGCGGTAGGTGTGATTGTCGATGTTGGTGGTCTCGCGAATGAACAGCGCATCATACTGCGCCAGCTTGTCGAGATCACCCTTGCCGATCGGCACGACTTCAACCCCGTGGCGCGCCGCCACCTTGGCCATGTGCTTCAGAGAGGCGATGGAGGATGGCGGCAACTCTTCCTTGGGATCGGACAGAACAGCCATGGCGTACTTCATCAGGGCGCGCTGTTTCGGCGCCCGCCAGGGACGTGTCGTATAGCTTTCCACCGCTGCCAGAAATTGCGCGCGCTCTTCCGCCTCAAGGTCATTTACCGCCAGCACGCGGATGCGCTTGATGCTGCGCCATTCGCCCTCTTCCAGCAGTACCTCCAGCACAGGTGCGCGGAACCAGTCGAACAAGAGCCGCGCGAATGGTTCAAGTGCAGGGTCGCCAACCTGGCCGAGATAGATCAGCAGCCGAGAGACCGCACCAGCAGCCTCCGGTGCCATCTTGCGAAGGCAGCGGTTCAGCCGGTCTTCAAGCTCCGGCAAGGCATGCTGATAGAGTTGCTTGCGGGACAGTTCGATCATCGTCTCGACAACCGGCACCACGCGGTGCTGGCGTGCTTCAGCCAGAAGCGACGCGTAATAGCCTGCCCCCTGATAAGCGTAGGAGCGCGACAGGTTGAGAATGGTCGGCTTGGCACCGGTAAACAGTTTCGGGTGCGTCAGATACTCCCGCACGGTCATGACCTTGTGCGGCGTTTCCGTGTTGGAGAGGTCTTTGAGGTTGTCGACCAGAATGACCCAGGAAGACATTGGATCAGGCGTCCTTTCGTATCAGGATTTGGGCACGTACCGCGCTGCGGCCCCAGCGGGCCATGCGGTCGAATTCGGCAAAGGGAATGGGAAGGTTGGCAGCATCTGCCGGACTTTCATGGCCTTTGCGCTCAAGCCACGGGTCATGAATGATGAGGTGGCGATCGTCCGCGTCATGCACAAGCACCCAATGTGGCACTTTCTGACCGAACATGCGGTAGCCGGAAATGAGCACGATCGCGAGCGTACCGGCTGATATCTCGGTCGCCAGTGCAGTTGCTTCCAAGGGGTTTTCCGAACGGGCAACACCAAGCTGCGCGGCTTCCGAGCGGTAGCCTTCCTGTACCAGGGTCAGAACCTTGCGCTTTTCCGGGTTCCGAACCGAATTGAGAAACAGGAGCTCGTCGGGAAACAGCCTGACCTCGACCGAAAGCCCGCGCCGCGCAAGCGCATTGGCCAGGCCGAAGGGACCGCAGCCGCCATGACCGGAGGCGAGATAGATCGTCGTTGCCTCCCGCCAGAGCGTGAGTTCCGTCAAGGGCTCTGCCGGAACCGACCGGTCGAAATGCCGGGCCGCCATCAGTGCACAGGCCGGGCCGCAGGTGAATTCGGTTGTCTGCGAGTAATACGGCGCGTTGCCGGTACCCAGCACCGGACCATGGAGCAGCTTTTCCATGCGCAACGCTGCGCAGCCATCCTCGTAATAGGCCTCTACCCTGCCCAGCATCCGGTAGCCGCTGCGGTGATAGAGTGCGATGGCCGCCTCATTGTCTGCACGCACTTCAAGCCGCAGCACAATGCGATCGCTGTCGAAAGCGGCAACTTCGGACGCTTCCAGCAGCTTTGCACCAAGCCCCTGCCCCCGGCAGGCCGGATCCACAGCAAGCGAATAGAGCCGCGCCAGCGCGGTTGCCTGGCGCAAGAGCAGCAGCGCGTACCCAACCAGTCCGTCTGGACCGGTTGCGACCAAAAGGCGTGCGCGAGGGCTCTCCAGAAATCGCCTGAAGCTTCGCCGGGAAATGCGATCTCCGGCGAAGGCGGCGTTTTCAATGCGAAACAGCTCGGCGAGATCGCCGGGCTCGGCAGTGCGAATGAGAATATCCCCGGTTTCGGCCTGGGGCGAAGCCTTGTCCATGGTGCCTTGAAAGACCCAAAGTCCGGTGCGCCGCACCCGGTCTCCATCCAACATTGGCGACGGCCCTGAGGCAGTTTCGAGACTGCACGGACCGGTCGGCGGCATTTGCGGAATACACCGATTTGCAGGTGCTGTCTTTGAGAATTTTCGTCGCGGCAACACATTTTGCATTCAGGCCTTAACGGCCCGGAAACGCAGGCCTCAAGAGGCCTTCTCAGCCACAGCCAAGGGCGGCGGACGGCGGCGGATCGGCTGGGATTTGACAATCGAGGTGCTGGTTTCCGCCTTGTCCGAAATCCGGTCCAGAATTCCGTCGAGCTGATCGATGGAAGGAATGGCAAGTCGGGCGACGAAACAGTCTTCTCCCGTGACCTTGTCGCACTCGCAAAACTCGGGAATTTCCTGAATGAGTTGCTGCACGATATGCAGCTTTCCAGGCAGCGGTCGAATGCGCACGATCGCCTGCAGACTGTATCCAAGCACCTTCGGATCAATATCCACGGTAAAGCCGCGAATGACGCCGCGTTCCTGCAGACGGCGGATCCGCTCCGAAACACCGGGCGACGACAATCCCACGTGAGCGGCCAAGTCTTTCAACGACATGCGCGCGTCGTCAATCAAGGCTTCAACGATCTTGATATCCGTCTCATCCATCTTCATTTCGAAACACCAATCGGCAGATAAGCTTACATTTCACAAAACAATACCAGTTTCAGCTGATTTATCAAAAGTACTCGCTTCCATCTCCTTGGCAGAATGAAGGCCATCCTGAAACGCTTGGAGGCAAAAATGGACAAGACATTGCGCGGCGCCACCGAAATGACCGCCGCCATGACCATTCTGGGAACGATAGGACTTTTCGTGGTCCTTTCCGGCCAGGGCGCCATCGACGTTGTGTTCTGGCGCTGCGCCTTCGGTGCGTTCGCGCTACTTGTCATCTGTTCTGCCCAGGGCCTACTCCGCCGGCACCTGACCTGGAAGAAACTGGCCGTTGCCGCCATAGGGGGCGTTGCCATCGTGGTGAACTGGGCAATGCTCTTCACTGCCTATTCCGAGGCATCCATCGGCGTGGCAACCGCTGTCTACAATACCCAGCCGTTCATCCTGGTCGGTTTCGGCATTCTGTTTCTTGGAGAACGGATCACCGTCAACAAGCTCGGCTGGCTGGTCATTGCCTTTGCCGGTGTCCTGCTGATCGTCCAGGCAAAACCCGGCGCTGTCGAATATGCCGGTTCAAATTATGCACTCGGTATAGCACTCTCGCTCGGTGCGGCCTTTTTCTGGGCTGTCGCAGCCCTGCTGACCAAGAAGCTGACGGGAACGCCTCCACAGCTGATCGCGCTGGTACAGGTCTGTGTCGGCATCCTGATGCTTGCCCCCTTCGTCAGCTGGAACGCTCTGCCGGAAGGTACAATGGCCTGGGGCTCGCTTGTCACGCTTGGCGCCGTTCACACTGGGTTGATGTACATCCTCATGTATGGCGCTGTGCAGAAGCTGCCGACCTATCTGCAAGGTGCCTTTTCCTTCATTTATCCAGTGGTGGCGATCCTTGTCGATTATGTTGCCTTCGGCCATCAGCTGAAACCGCTGCAGCTTGTCGGAGCGGCTGCGATCATCATTGCCGCGATGGGCATGACCTTCGGCTGGCGACTGCTTCGGCGCAAGGCTACGGCCTCTCCATCATAGGGCCGAAGCTGCCTTCGCCCGGTCTTTTCCTGCCTTCGAAAGCGCGGCATCGCGAAGCTGTTTGGCAACCGCTTCCGCGCCGCCGCGTGTTTCCCGGATCATCGCCAGATCCTCTTCTTCGCTCCGGTCCATCGGGGCAATGGCAAGATCGGAATACGTCCGCCTGTCGGGCGATGCCTTGACCCTCCGGTAGATCCGGTAAACCCGCCAGACGGCAGATAGATAGACCCAATGTTTGGCGACGATTTCGGCAAGATACCGCGGATAGAACACCAGCGGATTTTCAAGCGGCAGCCCGCCGCGTCGGTCTGTGCGGCATTTCAGGCGGAAATAACCGCCCTCAAGCGGATGAACGCCTTCGCATTCGACCATCAGCTTGAACCACATCATCAGGAACAATTTGTTGCCCGGACGCCCCTTGCGATGCGCCGCGGCTCTGCGCAACACCGTTTCGATGTGGCCATCCGAATAGTAGCTTGCCCAGGCCTGCCGGTAAGCCTCCTCCCAATCCTCATCGCTCATTTTCGGGTGATGGCTCACCCGGTGATTGAGATCGTACTTGTTGAGGTCTGGATCCATCCAGATGCCTTTGCTTAACAGCACCTTGTGATCTTCGGATCCCGGAAGCGGCGTCAGATAAAAGAACTCGAGCAGATCGAGCGGAAGCTCCTTTTTGATGATCTCGACATCATGCAGGACCGACTCCTTGGTATCGCCCGGAAAACCGATGATGTAACCGGCATAGGTGGTTGCTCCGTGGGCCCGCCATTTCTGCAGCATCTCCCGGTATTCGGTGATCTTGTTCTGCCGCTTCTTTGCGGCCATGAGATTGTCCGGATTGATGTTTTCCAGCCCGATGAAGACCCGGTTGACCCCTGCCCGCGTCGCTTTCTCGATGAAACCGTCAATCCGGTGACAAAGCGTGTCCACCTGGATGATGAACTTGATGTCGAAACTCTCCTGCTCCCTAAGCTGGATCAAGCGGTCAAACAGCGGCTCCCATTCCCGGTTGCGGGCGAAATTGTCGTCGGTGATGAAAAAACGGTCGATCCCCTGTGCAACGTTGTCGCGAATGATCTGCTCCAGATCGTCGGCGGAACGAAACCGGCTTTTGCGACCTTGCACGTTGATGATGGTGCAGAAGGAACACTGGAACGGGCAACCGCGGCCAAGATCGAAGCTGGAATGCGATCCGGCCGTGAAGCGAATGTGCCGGGTTGGCAGGATCGGGGTCGGCTCCCCCTCCAGCGACGGCAAGTCCGCCATGAAATTGTAAAGCGGCTTCAGATCGTCAGAAAAGGCATCGCGGAAGACATCGTCCAACCGCCCGTCCTCGGCCTCGCCGGCAAAATAGACGACACCTTCCTTTTGCAACCGAACCATCTCTTCCGGCATTTCATCCAGCATGGATATGCAGCCGGAGACATGAAATCCGCCGATGGCCACCGGCAGACCAAGACCTAGAAACCTGCGCGCAAGGTTGGTCGCCCGGGGAAACTGGTTGGACTGAACCCCGACCAGCGCGATCAGGGCCTTTCCGCCTGCTTTTCGGATATCCCGGGCAATCTTTTCCGGACGAACCCGCTTGTTGGTTTCATCAAAGGTATGAAGATGGATGCGGACATCCTTCCCAAGAACCTGACGGTTGCGGGCCGCTTCTGCGAGCCCGTTCAGGCTGGCGAGCGTGTTGGAAGGAATTGCAGAGCGAAGCCACTGGATCGGATAACCGTCGTCGTCGTAATGGGTCGGCTTGATCATCACGAAATGGAAGTCGCGTCCGCTCATTCTTCCCTCCGCCTTCTAGCATGAGAGGCAAGCGTTGCACCAACCTGACGTTGGGTCAACAACAGATCGGATGAGCGATTAGTCCAGACGATGTTCCGGCGGTATGTGCTTGCCGGTCCAATGACCGTAACGCCAGGGCAAAAACCAGTGCGCATCTGGCGGCAAGGTGTCTGGAACCGGGTCAAAACCGGAGGAGCCCCAGGGATTACACCGAAGAACTCGGGACAAGCCAACCCACCCCCCGGCCCAAAAACCGAAGCGGCGAATGGATTGCTCGGTGTAATCGGAGCAAGTCGGCGCGTAGCGGCAGGTGCGCCCCATGAAGAGCGACAGGGAATGGCGGTAAAGCCAGATAAGCCCTATCGCTGCATATCCGATTGGTGACAATCGGCCATCCGGCTTTCGCGGTTCGTTATGGCAAGAACACATGGGACGCAGAACTGCGGTCACGCGACCGCACTGTCTTCCTTGGCTTTCGCCTCGATCTGGTCGAGCGCATCGACAACGGCATCAAAGGTCAATAGCGTCGAGGCATGGCGCGCCTTGTATTCGCGGACCGGTTCCAGAAACTTCAGGTCTTCGAAGCGGCCTGTGGGGGCCTCGCCGCCTTCCTTCAACATGGCGCGCATGGTCTGTTGCACTTCGCGCAACTCATCTGCGCGCGCGCCGATGATATTTCGAGCCATGATTGACGAAGACGCCTGGCCAAGCGCGCAGGCTTTGACGTCGTGAGCAAAATCCGTGACGACGCCGTCCTTCATGGAAAGGTCGACAATGACGGTGGAGCCACACAATTTGGAATGAGCTTTTGCGCTTGCGTCCGGATGCTCGAGACGGCCGATCCGCGGGATATTTCCGGCGAATTCGAGGATCTTCGCGTTATAAATGTCGTCGAGCATAACTCGCCTCTTCGTGAATGCCTGTGATGCGCGACACATTGATGGCGCACTGCTTTCATATATATACATCAGACGCCACGGCAAATTCGCAAGGGGCAGAGTGGTCGCAGTTGGTCTTTCGCATGACGTTTGCACGCTAGAAACCGGCTCCTCCCGCTCAGAAACTGTGCGTTCGCTTTTTGCCTGGAGTATGATAAGGGTCCGCGGCTTGAAAAGCCCGAACCTTCTGATCTGTGCACCAGCGGGCGCCGTATGACGAGTGACAAGGGTAAAATTGCGAGGATCCCCATGGACGCTGTCCTCAAGCCGGTAGAAAAAACCTTCGAAAGAAAGTCCCCGGATCAGTTGCATCGGCCAAGCCGTGAAGAAGCGGAAGCTGCGGTGCGCACGCTTCTGGCCTGGACCGGCGACGACCCGGACCGCGAAGGTCTGGTGGAAACACCGAAGCGCGTGGTCAAGGCGCTGAGCCAGCTTTACAGTGGCTACTTCGAAGATCCGGCAGAGCATCTTGCAAGGACGTTCGAAGATGTTGGCGGCTACAAGGATATCGTCCTTGTGCGCGGCATCCCGTTCCATTCCCATTGCGAACACCACATGCTGCCTTTCATCGGCGAAGCTCATATCGCCTATTACCCCGCAGAAGGCGTCGTTGGTCTTTCCAAACTGGCACGCGTTGTCGACATCTACGCCAAGCGTCTGCAAACGCAGGAAAACTTGACTGCGCAGATCGCATCGGTCATTGACGACGCTCTGGCCCCGCGTGGCCTGGCCGTGATGCTGGAAGCCGAACACCAGTGCATGACCATGCGCGGTGTCCAGAAACCTGGTGTTTCCACGATCACCACCCAGTTTACCGGCGTATTCCAGGACGATCCCGCCGAACAGGCGAAATTCATGTCTCTGGTACGCGGCAAGGGTCTCTGAGTTTTCAGCCCTTGCGTTATCAATGACGACAAGGGCTTTCCTCCCATGTGCAATACCCACCTGACTGAGCGCGGCGACAAGGCAACGGTCGAAAACGGCGATCTGATGATGCCGAAGTTTGACCGGGACGGCCTGATTGTGGCTGTCGTCACCGATGTGGCGTCAGGCGAAGTGCTCATGGTTGGCTACATGAACGCCGAGGCCCTGAAGCGGACGATCGAGACCGGCGAGGCCTGGTACTGGAGCCGTTCTCGCCAGAGCTTCTGGAAGAAGGGCGAAACCTCCGGCCAGATCCAGACCGTGCACGAAATCCTGACCGATTGCGACCAGGATGCCCTGGTCCTGAAGGTTTCGGTTGCCGGCAATGGCGCAACCTGCCATGTGGGATATCGCTCTTGTTTTTATCGTAAAACCATCAAAGGTGACGATGGGTCTGTGCGTCTGGAGCGCGTGGAAACCGAGAGGGTCTATGATCCCGACGAAGTTTACGGCAAGGGTTGAGCCCGGCAGTAGAGCCACCAGCCTTGAGCGGGGCTTATCCGCAAGCCATTGAAACATATTAACTTTCGAATTCTTGAAACAAAATTTTAAGTAGTATCCCGTATATCTCCACCCTCTCTCTTGTGCCTAAGTTTCCACTAGGCGCGAACAACAAGATCAAAATCCCGTGCCTGATTCCCTATCGACCGCAAGCTGAGGGAGAGGCTATGGCGGACAACACTGTTCCAAGCAAACGGGACGAACGGATTGCGTTCATCCTGTTGGCCGTTTTGCTTGCCCCGGCGCTTTCCGTCGCAATTGTTGGCGGCTACGGCTTTATCATCTGGATGTCACAGCTGGTCCTTGGGCCGCCGACGGGCTGATGCCATGTCACCCGACCCTCATTTTTCGGCCAGCCGCAGAGCATTCCTGAAACTGCCCAGCCAACCGGAGATCCAGAGACTTCGCCCCCCCTGGACGGACGAAGCCCTGGTTGCTGCGCGTTGCACAAGCTGTAACGCCTGCAGCGAAGCTTGCCCCGAATCCATCTTGAGGCCGGACGACACCGGGAAGCCGGAAGTTGTCTTCGACGGCGGCGAATGTACTTTCTGCGGCAAATGCGCAGAAGCCTGCGCACAGGACGTCTTTGACACGAAGCGAACGCCGGCCTGGCCGATGAAGGCTGAATTTCAGCCGGGTTGCCTGCAGGATCATGGCATTGCCTGCCAGGTGTGCCGGGATATCTGCCCCACTTCGGCAATCCGCATAGATCTTACCAAACGCCCCTTTGGCCGGCTTCGCATCGAAACAGATGCCTGCACGGGCTGCGGAGCCTGTCTCCCAGTCTGTCCGCAGGATGCACTGGCCATTGTCCATCCCAAAGAGGATGCCCAGACAGCATGAGCAAAACAGTCCACATAGCCAGTCTTCTCGTTCATGCGCGGACCGAAGCGATATCCGATGTCGAGCGGGATGTTCTTGCACTCGGCGGCGCCGAGATCGCCCATTCCGATGATCAGGGACGCCTGATCGTGACACTGGAAACCGCGAACGAAGCGGAAATCGTACAGGCCCTCACGGATATCCAGCTGCTCACAGGCGTTGTGAGCGCATCCCTTGTTTACCACCAAACAGACGGTGCGCCCGAGGCGGCACCGACCTCCCTTCAAGGAGACACACAATGAGCGGAATTAGCAGACGTGATGTCATCAAGGCGCAGGCTGTGGCGGCCGCCGCCGCGGCAGCGGGACTCCCCGTGCCTGCGGCCGCACAGAACCTTGTTACCCATGCGCATCTGACCGACCTGAAGTGGTCCAAAGCAGCCTGCCGCTTCTGCGGCACCGGCTGCTCCATCATGGTCGCGACCAAGGCAGGACGCGTGGTTGCAACCCACGGCGACGCTGAAGCGGAGGTGAATCGGGGCCTCAACTGCGTCAAGGGCTACTTCCTGTCGAAGATCATGTACGGCAAGGACAGGCTGACGACACCGCTCCTGCGCAAGAAGAACGGCAAGTTCGACAAGGACGGAGACTTCGAACCGGTGTCCTGGGACGAAGCGTTCGACATCATGGCCGAGAAATGGAAGGCGACACTGAAGGCCAAGGGCCCGAAGGCTGTCGGCATGTTCGGCTCGGGCCAATGGACGGTCTGGGAGGGGTATGCGGCTTCCAAGCTGATGAAGGCCGGCTTCCGATCCAACAATATCGACCCCAACGCTCGCCACTGCATGGCGTCTGCGGTCGTCGGGTTCATCCGTGCCTTCGGCATTGACGAGCCCATGGGCTGCTACGACGACTTTGAAAACGCCGACGCCTTTGTGCTCTGGGGCTCCAACATGGCCGAGATGCACCCGATCCTGTGGACCAGGATCGCCGACCGGCGCCTCAGCCATCCCCATGTCAAGGTTGCCGTGCTTTCCACCTTCGAACATCGCAGCTTCGATCTGGCGGACATTCCCGGCGTATTCGTTCCCCAGACGGACCTGATCATCGCCAATTATATTGCGAACCACATCATCCAGTCCGGCGCGGTGAACGAGGAGTTCGTGTCAAACCACGTCAATTTCCGGAAGGGCGCACAGGACATCGGCTATGGCTTGCGACCGGAAAATCCGCTTGAAGCCGCTGCAGCGAATGCCGGCAGCGGCGATTCCGAGCCGATGTCTCTCGAGGAATTCGCCGAATTCGTGAAACCCTACACACTGGATTTCGCCGCGGAGAAGTCCGGCATTTCAAAGGAGCGGCTTCAGCAGATCGCCGAGCTTTACGCAGATCCGGACACCAAGGTGATGTCCCTTTGGACAATGGGTGTCAACCAGCATACCCGCGGTGTGTGGATGAACAACCTCATCTACAACATCCACCTGTTGACCGGTAAAATTGCCCAGCCCGGCAATTCCCCCTTCTCCCTGACCGGCCAGCCGTCTGCCTGCGGCACCGCCCGCGAAGTCGGCACCTTCGCTCACCGTCTGCCTGCCGACCTCGTGGTTTCAAATCCGGAGCACCGGGCAACAGCCGAAAAGATCTGGAAACTGCCGGCAGGAACCGTTCCTGAATGGATTGGTGCACATGCCGTTCTGCAGAACCGGAAACTCAAGGACGGCGAAATCAACTGCTACTGGGTGCAGGTCAACAACAACATGCAGGCCGCCCCGAACATGATGGAAGAAGGCCTGCCCGGATATCGCAATCCGGAAAACTTCATCGTCGTTTCCGATGCCTACCCGACTGTGACGGCGGAAGCCGCCGACCTTGTTCTGCCAACCGCAATGTGGGTTGAAAAGGAAGGTGCGTACGGCAACGCCGAGCGCCGCACCCAGTTCTGGCACCAGCTTGTCGACGCACCGGAAGGGGCAATGTCCGACCTGTGGCAGCTGGTTGAGTTTTCCAAACGTTTCACAACAGACGAAGTCTGGCCGCCCGAGCTTCTGGCCGACAATCCCGATTACGAGGGAAAGACGCTGTACGAAGTTCTGTTCGAAAACGGCAACGTCAACGCCTTCCCCAACAGCGAGCGGGCGGAAGACTACGAAAACCGCGAATCCGACGAGTTCGGCTTTTACATCCAGAAAGGCCTGTTTGAGGAATACGCCCAGTTCGGCCGCGGACACGGCCACGACCTGGCGGATTTCGACACCTACCACCAGGTGCGCGGGCTCCGTTGGCCCGTGGTGGACGGCAAGGAAACCCGCTGGCGCTACAACGGCAAATACGACCCATATGTGAAAGAGGGAGCGGCATTCGACTTTTACGGAAAACCGGACGGCAAGGCGGTCGCCTTCGCCCTGCCTTTTGAACCGCCCGCGGAAAGTCCGGATGAGGAGTATCCCTTCTGGCTGTCCACCGGCCGGGTTCTGGAGCACTGGCACTCCGGATCGATGACGCAGCGCGTGCCTGAACTCTACAAGGCCGTGCCCGATGCCCTCTGCTACATGCATCCGGACGATGCCGAGGCTCTAGGCCTGAGGCGCGGTGCGGAAGTGCGCATCAAATCCAGACGTGGGGAAATTCTCACCCGCGTCGAAACCAGAGGCCGCAACAAACCGCCCAAGGGGCTGATTTTCGTGCCCTGGTTCGATGCCCGCCAGTTGATCAACAAGGTCACGCTGGACGCGACCGATCCGCTGTCGAAGCAGACCGATTTCAAGAAATGCGCCGTGCGCGTAGAAGCAGTGTGAGGTGAGCCATGAAACGCTTTGCAATCGGCCTTGCCTGCGCCGCCCTGTTGGTTGCCGCAGCTGCCGCAGCCGCCCAGGAACACATCGCCACCATGCGCCCCGCAACGCCGTTGGCGGAAAACGGGACGCCTGCCCCCATGCCAAAGCCGGTGAACTCCGACATTCGCCAGGTGCGGAACTATCCCGAGCAGCCACCGCTGATCCCTCACACGATCGAGGGCTATCAGATCGACAAGAACTCCAACAAGTGCCTGAGCTGTCATTCCCGTACAGCCATTGAAGTCAGCCAGGCGCCAATGGTGTCGATCACGCATTTCATGAACCGGGACAACCAGTTCCTGGCGTCCGTCACACCCCGGCGGTACTTCTGCAATCAGTGCCACGTGCCGCAGACCGACGCCCGGCCTCTGGTCGAGAACGACTTTGTCGATGTCGATGAAGTGCTCGAATATGTGAAATCCAAAGAGGGGGCCAAATGATGCTGGCCTTCCTCAAAAGGCTCTGGACCACCATCCGCCGCCCGAGCGTGCACTACAGCCTCGGCTTTCTGACCCTCGGCGGCTTCATCATGGGCATAATTTTCTGGGGTGGTTTCAACACCGCGCTGGAGTTGACCAATACCGAGAAGTTCTGCACGGGCTGTCACGAGATGCGCGACAACGTCTTTGCCGAGCTTAAAACGACAATCCACTACTCCAACCGCTCGGGCGTGAGAGCCACGTGCCCGGATTGTCACGTCCCCCATGAATGGACAGACAAGATCGCCCGCAAGATGCAGGCCTCAAAAGAGGTCTGGGGCAAGATCTTCGGGACGATCAATACGCGGGAAAAGTTTCTGGAACACCGGCTTGAACTGGCCCAGCACGAATGGGCCCGGCTCAAGGCGAACAATTCGCTGGAATGCCGCAACTGCCATTCCGCCGATTCCATGGACATAACCCGTCAGAGCGGAAGGGCCTCGGAGGCGCACCAACGGTTCCTGTTCACGGGTGAAAAGACCTGCATCGATTGCCACAAGGGCATTGCACATCGCTTGCCGGACATGTCTCAGTCGGCATGGCACGGGGAAAAACCCGAGAAAATGCTGAAGGAAGCCACCGCGTTTCTGGCAAAACGGCAAGATTGATAAATCACACGTCGAAACAAAAAGGCTGGCCTACAAGCCAGCCTTTTTCACGTCAGGCCATCGTAATGTAGCTGCGCATCTGCTCGGCTTCGAGTTCAACCTGCGCAATCTTGAACTTCACGACGTCGCCGATGGAGATCACACCGGTCAGCTTTCCGTCCTTCACGACCGGCATATGGCGGAACCTGCCCTGTGTCATGCGAGCCATGACTTCATTGATGTTGTTCTCTTCGGAGCAGGTAACCACGTTTTTGGTCATGACACCGGAAACCGGTGTTTTCAGCGCCGACACGCCCTGCGTACCGACCACGCGAACGATGTCCCGCTCTGACACAATGCCGTCAACGGCACCCTCCTTGTCGGAAACGACCACGGCACCGATCTTGTGTTTTGCCAGGGTTTCACAAATTTCGCTGAGCAACGCGTCGCTGCGCGCTGTGATAATATCGTGGCCTTTCCCACTCAGGATAGCGGCTACGGTCATTCAATCACCTCCCATGGCATCAATCGGTCCGTTTTACCGGACCAGATCAACCGACGCTCAATCGGAAGCGATCAAACGTCAATAGTTGATCGACCTTAATGTAGTCTGCCAGCCGGTCTCCGGAAGGAGATGTTCCAGCTGCTCGACCACTTTCGCACCGACTGGGGCCGGACGTCCATTCGAATCCGACAGGACGACCTCCAGTCGTCAGGTATCATGGCAAAAAAATCAGATCGCGCAAACTGTTGACCTTGCGTCTTGAAGCCACTTTCGCTTCGCGTCAGGAATTACGCCGCTGCGGCACGGGGTCGAACAGCGGGAACAGGGCAAGTCCGGCGACAAATCCACCAATATGAGCTTGCCAGGCAACACTTGCCGGCTGTCCCGCAACGGGACCGCTCATCAGGCCGAAGAACAGGTTGAGCCCGAACCATACCGCAACAAAAACCAGAACCTGTTGATTGCGAAGGCATTCCGCAAACGGCTGCGCCGGCACGAAATAGGCCGTCGGATCGTTGCTGCGGATCGCTCCCAGCGGGCCACCACGCTCGAAAACGAAACGAATGGCCGCAGCCATCTGGCCGGAAATGGCGGCGGATGCGCCGATCATCGGCGCCCCTTCCCCCCAGTGGGTGGCAAGATGAGCCAGCGCCCCGCCAACGGAACAGGCCGCCGAAAACAGCAGAAATCGACCTACGCCAAACCGCCTGGCAACCGCACTGCCGAAAATCGCCATCCAGAGCAGGTTGAAGATGATGTGCATGGCGCCACCATGCAGCAGGCTGTAAGTGACGAAGGCCCAGAGGCTGGAGAGAAGATCAAAAGGCGGCAGACTGCCGAGATAGGCATATTTTACCGGCCAGAATGCAAAAAGTTCGATGATCAGATTGTCCAGGTTCGCCGGAAGGATCATCACACGCAGAACGTGGATCGCAATCAGGATACCGCCAAGCCAGACGATGATCCCGGGCAGATTGAACACGGGCGGACCGGACGGCCGCTGGGGAGGTTGTTCCTTCTGGGCTTTTTCGCGCCGGGCGCGTTCTTCATCAATGCGGTAAACGTTCATGGACCCTCTGCCTTTCCTGTCTTTCTTCTAAGCCAGATCGAAGACAAAACAAGAGTGGTTCGACCGCCAGAACAAGCGAAACCGGGAAATAGTGAATTCGACTTCTCCGGTCACAATCCCCAAAAAGCCTGAAAATACAAAGCGCCGGCCACCTAAAGGTGACCAGCGCTTTGCGATGCCCCCCAAAACCGGTCGCGTCCCCACGACGCCCGTTCAGGACAGTTGTTCACTCCGGCCGGCGCTTGTTTTACCGAGGCAGCTCTTGGCGGCTGTACCTATCGGCCCGCGGCCTGACCTGCAACAACAGGTTCCTCCCACCCGCTGTCTATATGAACTGAGTGTTAAGCTGACAGGCAACCGCCCCCAATACAAGCTTTACCGAAAATTAACCTTAATTTCTGACCGCCTCTCAAGCTTTCGCGCCAACAAGCACTTGGCACGCGCCCTGCTTTGTAAAGGTCAAAAACCAACAGGGAAGCATTTTCGTCCCGTTTTGAAACAAGAACTGTCTTGAGACGAAACACCGGGCGCAAGAATGGCAAAGAGGCGAACCAGATGAAACACGGCGTAACGCAAACTCTTTACAACTACTGGGACAATCTTCGCGGCGCCCGTCCTGCACCGAACCGCAGCGAAGTCGATCCGGGTGAGATCCGCGGCCTTCTTGGTGACACCTTCATTCTGGAAACCAATGGTTCCAGGGATGTGCGCTACCGCCTCGCCGGCACACGTCTGTGTTCTGCACATTGCCGGGAACTCAAGGGCCGCAACTTCCTGCGCGGCTGGAGCGTGAAAGACCGTGAAGCCCTGGAAAGCCTGATCGCCGCCATCACCGAAGATGCAGCCGCGGCCGTGATCGGCATCAACGGCCATACGGAACGCGGACAGATCCTGCAGATGGAAATGCTGCTGGTACCGCTGAATGTTCCAGGTGAAGGCAGGATCCGTGTCCTGGGAAGCTGTACCCCGATGGAAAAACCCTATTGGATCGGCCTGCATCCCATTTTGAGCCAGTCGATCAGCAGCCTGCGCCTGGTCTGGCCGGACGAGCGCCCCTATTTCGTGGATGCCCCTGCTTCCACGCTCAACCCGATCCTGCCGCGCTTCACCGCCGAGGGCATCGCCATGCCGACACCGCCCCTGCCGAGCGGTGCGGAGCGCAAGGTCGGACATCTGACCGTCTATTCCGGCGGTAAAACCTGATCCGCACAACATAGCAAGTCTGGTAACATCCCTGTTCACCTGCGAAATCGGGCCGGCCGAGAATCAGCTGGCCCGAATTCATGTCCGGTACCGGCTGTTTTGCAGCCTATATTCAGCTGAAAAGAAGTCCTTCCTTCCGGATTTTTACTCTCGCGTTATTGTGCTTTCTCGCCAGAGAACGCTCGAATTCCGAACATCACGGCCGTACCCGCATTTTTATCGATCACAAGTCTGGACCTGTGCGCCTTCTGAGCTACACTCTTACACATCGTTAACCCCAGCTACCTAAAGTGCTTTGAAAGACGTCTTTTGAATCGCATCTCAGCCGGGGACAATGCGATTTGCGCACCGTTTTGGATAGAACAGGCATGAGCGCCGGAGTGGCAACAGCAACCGAAGGAAGCAGATCGCTTCAAGTCACTGACCGCCGGCGCCATCAACGGGTCCAGGTCAATATACTGGGCCGCTTCATGCTTGAAGATCGGCGCGAATATCCTTGTCAGGTTATCGACATGTCGCCTGGCGGCATGGCCATGATTACACCGGTCACCGGCAGGGTCGGCGAACGCGTGATTGCCTATCTTGACCACCTGAGCCGCGTCGAAGGCAGGATTTCCCGCCTGATCGATGGTGGCTTTGCGGTTGAACTGCGCAATACGGTCCGCAAACGCGACAAGATCGCCAATGTTTTGACGTGGCTTGCGAACCGGGACGAACTCAATCTTCCCGAAGACCGCCGTCACGACCGCTTCGTGCCCAAAAACCCGATGACGAAGATGATCCTGCCGGACGGTTCGGAACATGTCTGCCGCATCATAGACGTATCCCTGTCCGGCGCGGCCATCGCCACGGACATCGTGCCGGAGATGGGCGACGCCATCACGCTCGGCAAGATGCATGCACGTGTCATTCGCCGCATCGAAGGTGGCATAGCCGTCGAATTTGCTGCCGTTCAAAGCCGCGAATTGCTGGAACATCACATATCGGCACCAGAGGAAAGCTGACTTTAGCTTTCTCATCAATCGCAAGTGCTTAGAACCATTCAGACAGGCCCGGCTTTTTGCCGGGTCTTTTCGTTTCTGCGCAATTTTCCGGGTAGTCGCGTTTCTTTTCTGGTGACCAGATCCAAAAAAATCAAAAAACTTTCATGCCCTTTTCTCACCCTTGAGGACGGGCACAAGGCCCGCTCCAGACCGAAAACCAGGCGATTGAAAACCGATTTCGCACCACTCAAAAAACACCAATTTCTCGCTAATTCAATGACTTCTGGAGGATGCATCAAATTTTACGAAAATTTTCTTCGAACTTGAATTAAAGTAAATTCAAATAACGATAAAAAGAAACTCAAACACTCGTAAAATACAAATACAGTTTTACTTTGGAGATTTTCTCCAAGTAAAAATCATTGAGTCATCGTTGCGTCAGCCTTGGGGAGGGCGTTACGATGAAATTACTTCACAGAACTCTACTCGCATCTGCAATGTTGCTGTCTTGCACCGTCATGGGATCGGTTGCACAGGCAGAACCCGGTCGCTTCATGGACATGCAAATGGTTGTCAAGGCACCCGTCGGCTATGACCAGTTCTGCCGTGACAACGTCTCGGCTTGTCCGAAGGAAACATACAAGCCGGTTGTCGTGAAGCTGGACGAAGCCCGCTGGAACGAACTCATTGCAATCAACAAGGAAGTCAATCGCCGGATTCATCCTATGACCGACCAGGACCTGTTCGGCCAGGAAGAATACTGGACCTATCCGGTAAACGGATATGGTGACTGCGAAGAATACGTTCTTGAAAAGCAGCGGGTCCTGATCGAAGCCGGCTGGCCGAAAAGCGCCCTTCTGATCACTGTTGCAAAAGATACCCAGAACTCGGGTCATGCCGTTCTGACGGTACGTACGGACCATGGCGACATGATCCTCGACAACCAGATCGAGGCGGTGCTGCCCTGGTATTCGACACCCTACCGTTACATCAAGCGTCAGTCCGCCAGCTCGCCCGTGCAGTGGACAGGTATTGCAGACACGCGCGTGACGACTGTCAGTAGCGTGTCCAACTAGGATTGGGATTGGTCCGGCTTCAGCCGGCCTCTAGGACGATCCGGTCGCGTCCCCACCCTCCCCATCCCTACCACGACCGGATCCAGGGAACCGGCCCGCCCCCCGCAGGCCGGTTCCCGCCTTTTCAGGCCCAGCTCATTCGGGATCAGGTCGAAGGGGTCAAGATCAAAGCCGGTCAGAGTTCCCGCAGGCCGGCCTTGAAGCGGCGCCAGTTGCGCACATATCCGTCGGCCGAGTTCGCAATCCCGTTCGCCGCTTCCAACGGCAACGTTTTCACGACCTTTCCTGGCACGCCCACCACAAGAGAATTGTCCGGAATTTCCTTGCCTTCGGCAATAAGGGCATTGGCACCAATGATACAGTTGGAGCCGATGACAGCTCCGTTCAGAATTGTCGCGCCCATCCCAACCAGCGAATTATCCTTGATCGTACAGCCATGCAGGATTGCCTTGTGGCCGATCGTGCAGTTGGCGCCGATGGTCAGCGGGTAACCCATGTCCGTATGAAAGACGCAGCCGTCCTGGACATTGGAGCGCATGCCGACGGTGATCGGCTCGTTGTCGCCACGCAGAACCGCGTTGAACCAGACGCTTGCAGCTTCCTGCAGAATGATATCGCCAATCAGCGTCGCATTCGGTGCGATCCAATATTCCCCGTTTTCCGGAAAAACGGGCGTACGTCCATCAAGAGCAAAGACCGGCATGAGACCTCAGGTGTAACCAATCATGATCAGGGCAACGTTGATCACCATAACACCGGAACACATGCTCCACATGCCGGCAATCGTTGAAGACGCGACTAGCCAGCCCAACGGCCGCTTTTCGATCCTGCGTCCGCGAATGGCATTGCGCATGATGATGAAGGGTCCAGCGAACACGCAGACAAAAACGCCGGCGATAAACGACAGGATGCCCTCTCCGTCAAAGGCGAACTTCGGCGGCTGCTTCGTGATTAGCTGATAAAGGCTGCCCAGCACACCGGACGCAACAAATCCGGCGCATGCGATATATCCAACGATTAGAAGATTGAACAGCACGCCCGTTAACCCCTTGTTAACTCTTTCGCACGGAAAGTGATTAAGAATTCGTAAAGGGTCAAGAGCAAAGACTGTGCCGGAACGGCAAATGAGCGAAATCCCCTCAATTGAGCCACTTCGAGCAGTGTCAACGCCTTCCCCAAGCGGGACACCTGTGCCGTTTCAGGACAACCTGTCCCATATATGTGCACAGCCAATCAAGGGACTGAAGTCGTGATACCTGTCTCCTTGCCAGGCCCGATCAGAACCGATCCCCGCCACTTCACCTGGCTGGCGTTGGCAATGTGTGTATTGGGCACGGCTCATGTTGGCGGGAAGATCTACTCCTGGTCATCCGGCTGGCCGATGGAGGCAGGCATCAGACAGGACCAGCCCGTCCGCTTTGCGGTTGGCACGACCCGCTTTGAGCTTCCCCTGAACCTGATCGCGACGGCTTCGCAGAAACGGCAGGCCCTTGGTTCCGAAGCCGCCTTTGAAACACTTCGCCTGAACCTGCACTGGTCTTCCAGCGCCACGAAAAACAGCGATACGGGATGGGACACCCCTGCGACGATCCAGGTTGACCTTGAGAGCAATCCCGGCCGGGAGAGCCTGCGGGCAAGGCTTGATCCGTTCTACAGGCGTCTGGCACGCGGCGGCGAGATGAAGGGGCCTTCTGGACTGAAGGTGCTGAAATTGTCGGCGCGTGGCGCGCCTGCGACGGATCTCATCGTCTACGATCCAACCGTTCAAAACGGCTTCATCGCACGATGCCGCAAAGACAGCACTTCCGGAAAAGCCGGTTGCCACCGCGCCATCGTGTTCGCCTCGGGTCTGGAGCTGCGCTACAGCTTCGATCAATCGCTTCTGCCGGACTGGCGCCGTCTCGACGGCGACATCGTTGCCAGCATCGAAGGTTACCGGATGCAATGACCTGACTTGAGCGAATGGCGGAGAAATGAAAAAGGCGGCTCACCAGAGGAGCCGCCTTTTCACTTTACGATCGAAAAGTCTGAAACTCAGACTTCGTCCAGATCAATTTCAAGGATTGCCATCTGGAAGTTCCAGCTCAGATCTTCATCCTCATCGTCCCGGAAGATGACACCGATGAATTCATCGCCGATGTAAACTTCAGCAGAGTCGTCCTTGCGCGGGCGGGCCTGCACCTTGATGGTCTTGTTCTCGAACTTCGAACGCAGATAGGCTTCGATCTTTCGGATTTCATCGGGTTTCACGGCGCTCTCCTGTTCTTTGCCTTCAGCATCAATCTGGCGCGGACCCTACAGGAGCCAACGGAAATGCCAAAGCCTTTCCGCAAGCTTTCCCCGTCTTCCTGAAACCGGAATTTCAATTCGTCTGGCCGGCGTCTTCACCGAGCAGCTGATTCATGCTGCGGGCCGGTTCTGCGCACCCTGCCTTGCCGACGATCTTGGCCGGAACCCCGGCAACCGTCGTGTTTGCAGGCACGTCCTGAAGGACCACGGACCCCGAGGCAATGCGCGAGCAATGTCCGATTTCCAGGTTGCCGAGCACCTTGGCTCCCGCCCCCAGCAAGACACCGCGGCGGATCTTCGGATGGCGGTCGCCATCTTCCTTGCCGGTGCCGCCAAGGGTGACGCCCTGCAGGATCGAGACATCGTCCTCGATCACCGCGGTTCCGCCAACCACAATGCCGGTACCGTGGTCGATGAAGATACCGCGCCCTACAGGAACTGCCGGATGGATGTCGATCTGAAAAACTTCCGAGCTGCGGCTTTGCAGATAAAGGGCAAAATCCTTCCGGCCACGGCGCCACAGCCAGTTTGCCAGCCGGTGCGTCTGCAGGCCATGGAAGCCCTTGAAGTAAAGGACCGGCTCCAGGAAACGGAAGCATGCCGGATCGCGGTCGAAGACGGCAACGATGTCGACCCTGAAAATCTTTGCCAGCTCCGGCTCGTCTGCCAGGGCTTCAAGATAGGTTTGCCGGATCAATGATGCGGAAACAATGTCCCGGCCCAGCCGGTCGCCAAGGCGATGAACGACGGCCTCTTCCAGGCTGTCATGGTTCAGAACAGTTTCGTAGACGAAGGACGACAGGGCCGGCTCTGCCGCGACCATCGCTTGTGCTTCATCCCTCAGTTGATGCCAGACCGGATCATGGGTCGGAACTTCTTTCAAACCGGTCTTGCTGATCGGTGCCGACATGGCCTGTCTCCTTTTCAAGCCGTCACGAGTGGTCCTTAAAATAGGACTGTCGTCTGATATTCCCAAATCAAACTTCCTGATATCAGATATGACCGTTTCGAATGAACCCCGATACCTGAAGATTTTCAGCATCTTGCTAACTGAAATCGCAATTTGAGGTTAAATCATGCCAACACAAACGTCCCAATCAGCCCCTTCCGGCAACCCGGTGGTGATCCGCAACGGTCAGATTGCAGAGCTTGTGTTGAATGCGCCCGACAGAAAAAACGCACTGCCTCTTGCCGCATGGCAGGCAATTCCCGGTCTTCTGGCAGAACTCGCACGGGATCCGGATCTGCGCGTCTGCATCGTGCGTGGTGCCGGTGGCAAGAGCTTTTGCGCAGGCGCTGACATATCGGAATTCGAAGCCATCCGCTCGACGCCGGAAGCCGCCAAGAGATACGACGACATAAATGTTGCCGCCTTCAAGGCGCTTAAGGCGCTGCCCGTCCCGGTCATTGCGGCAATTGAAGGCCCCTGCCTTGGCGGCGGCCTGGGCCTTGCGCTCGCCTGCGATCTGCGCATCGCCGCCCGTTCCGCCTTTTTCGCCATTCCTGCAGCTAGGCTCGGTCTTGCCTATCCGCCCGAAGCGCTCGGTGATCTGCTGGAGGCCGTTTCACCTTCCAACGCCAAGAGACTGCTGTTTTCGGCCGAGCGCCTGACGGCCGAAAAGGCGCTGGACATGGGCCTTGTCAATGAAGTGGTCGACGACACGGATCTGAACCAGCACATCAATGCGCTAAGCGAGACACTCTGCGCCAATGCGCCCTTGTCACTGAAGGCAGCCAAGCAAGCCATCAATCGCCTCGCCCAGCCCGGCAGTCAGACGGACGCAACGGCTGACCTTGCCAATGCGCAGGTCTGTATCGACAGTGCCGACTACCGCGAAGGCTGCAGGGCCTTTCTGGAAAAGAGATCGCCGGTGTTCACTGGCGTCTGACAGGATCGCAATCCAAGCCCGAAGCTGAATCAACATCTGAACCACTTCGGCCAGAAAGTTGAAACGACTCCCGTTTTCACTTCACAGCGAATATCCGAACGCGTCGCGACGACTTGTCGGCAATTCTATCTCATGCCATCGCGGCATCGGTTTTGAGTGCGATCAGGAAGTCCTCAACCGCTCCGGCAAAAACGTCATTGCGATCACCGGCAACCATGTGTCCGGCGTCGCGGATATCGGTGAATTTCGAGTGAGGCACCAGCGCCTGGAACTCGCGAACATGGTCCATGGACACCAATTCGGAGTTCTGCCCCCGGATCAGGAGAACAGGCACGGAAAGATTGCCCGCCGCAGCCAGCATGCGCTCTTGCGACTCCACCGCCCTGTCTTCGTCCTGATGATGCTTTGATTTCAGGAAAGCCGGGTCCCAGTGCCAGCGGTAGCGGCCATCTGCATGGAGGCGAAGGTTCTTTGAAAGACCGGACAGGTCCTTGGGCCGCGAGCGGTTGGGCAGATAGCGGGCGATCGCATCAGCGGCCTCCTCCACATCGGCAAAGCCGTCATCGACCCTGTCTCCCATGAAGCCCAGGATCTTGGCGACACCACCCATGTCAATCCGCGGCGTGATGTCCACCAGAACCAGCGCGGAAAGACCGCCCCTGTTTTCCTGTCCCTCCGCCAGCATACCGGCAATGCCGCCAAGCGACGCACCAACGACAACCGGGTTCGCCTTGTGCAAGGCCTCAACCTGACTGGTGACAGCCACGAGATCCCTGGCGAAATCGTCGAATGCATAGTTTCCTGAGGCAACCCAGTCGCTTTCGCCATGTCCGCGCTGATCCAGTGAATAGACCGGGTGCCCGAGATCCGCGATCCTGCGTGCAGCACCGTCCCAGGAATGCCGGGTCTGGCCGCCGCCGTGGAGCATGATCACAGGCAAGTCCCCTACCCCGTAGCGATCTGCCACCAGACCGTTCTTTTCCGCGCCCTGGAATTCAACACGCTTCGGACCCATGCAACCTCCCTCGATACCCGATCAGCACACCACAGCGCGGCTTGCGCCTCCGGTGGCGTCAGGCCTTACGCTTCAATGTTGTTCAGGAACGCCAGAACGCCCTGCTTGTGCACCTTGTCGCCCACCGCAACCATGTGATCTCGGCCAGGGATCTCCAGAACTTCCGCATGCGGAATCAAGGCCGCCAGCTTGTGCGGTGACCCGGCGATATCGTCCTTCGTTCCGACGGCAATCAACACCGGGCGTTCGATGCGCGCGACGTCTTCCTCGCTGATTTTCTGCCGCGAGGAGCGCATACAGGCCGCCAGCGCCCGGCGATCGGACCCTGTCTGCTCCGCAAAGGCCCTGAAGGCACGTCCGGTGCGATCGGAAATGTCCTGGATGCGGTCGGTCTCAAGGGCTGTCGCAATCGGCTCCGGATCTCCGATGCCGGAAATCATGCCGTAGCCCAGACCGCTGAAGATCGCGCGGCGCACCCTGCCCGGGTGGTTGAGGGTCAGGAATGCCGAGATTCTTGCGCCCATCGAGTAGCCCATGACATCGGCACGCTCGATATCAAGATGGTCGAGCAGGCGTTTGGCATCTTCCGCCATCACCGGTGCACCATAAGCTGCCGGGTCGTAGAACTTCTGACTGTCGCCGTGGCCGCGATTGTCGATGGTAATCACGCGCCTGCCGTCGCCGACCAGCAAATCGACCCAACCGGGATACTGCCAGTTCACCTGCTTGTTGGACGCGAACCCGTGGATCAGCAGGATCGGGTCCCCCTCACCTTTATCCTCATAGGCGATCCTAACACCATCGAACTCGAACTGAGGCATCTAAGACATTAACCCTTACGTAAACGGAAAACATAATTTCACGGTAGAGTAAGGGGTTTAGGCAGCGAAGGTAAAGCCCATTTCCGGCTCCAGGTGGAGCCTTGCTCCGGTTGTGGATCGCACATTCCGGGTCTACCCATATATTTTACAAATGGATATGGTCCGGAAAATTTGCTATCGGGGTCCAACCCTTTAGAGACAGAGGAATTTCAACATGGCGGATCATGTCGTCCCGCATTTCCAGAACTCCAGCGGACACGATTCGGTGGCGATCGGCGCACGGGAATTCATGTGCATCGGCGCAAATCCTCCGTTTGATCATCCCCATGTCTTCCTCGACATGGGTAGTGAGAACGAAGTGGTCTGCCCCTATTGCTCGACGCTCTACAAGTTCGACAAGACACTGCAGGCAACCGAATCCTCGCCTTCAGACTGCACCTGGACGCCTGTAGCGGCGTAACTTATTGGTCTGTCCATGAGCACGAATGGTGAGACCGGTCTTCCGATCATTATTGCCGGCGCAGGGATTGGCGGTCTAACGGCCGCCCTTTGCCTGCATGCTCAAGGGCACGAAATTGTCCTCATGGACAGGGCTCGGCAACTTTCGGAAGTTGGCGCCGGCCTTCAGCTCTCTCCCAACGCCTGCTCGGTACTCGATCAGCTTGGCTTGCTGGAAGACCTCACCCCACATGCCTACGCCCCGGATTTCGTGAAAATCTGCTCGGCAAAATCCGGCGAAGAGCTCGCCAGGGTGACGATGGGCACTTTCCTGAAGGAGCGACACGGCTATCCTTTCTGGGAAATCCACCGGGCAGATCTCCAGCGCGTGCTTCTGGAGAAGGTCCAGACCAGTGACGGTATCTCCCTCCGCCTTTCAAGCGAAGTTATCGATCTGGAATCCTCGCCCTACGAGCACCTGACCTGCGTGTTCCAGGACGATGAGATCTCGGGAAATCTTCATTGCAGGGCTCTCATTGGCGCTGATGGGGTCTGGTCCAGGACCAGGCGGCTCATTCCCGGACATGAAGACGCTCATTACAGTGGCCAGGTCGCCTACAGGGCCACGGTTCCGATCGATGCTGTGCCCGAGCGCTGGCGCCGCGATGCCGGCCTCTGGTTCCACAAGAGCGCCCATCTGGTGCATTACCCGGTTCGTGGCGGTCGGGAACTGAACATCGTCGGGCTGGTCGAAGAGGCCTGGGAGGACGAGACCTGGTCTGCAAAGGCCAACAAGGAAACCCTTCTGAAGATTTTCCGGGATTGGCCAACGGAAGTTCGCAATCTCCTGACGATCCCTGACACCTGGTTGAAATGGGCCCTGTGCAGCGTGGACGCTGGAGGCCCCTGGACCCATGGCAATATTGCGCTGATCGGTGATGCTGCCCATGCGATGCTGCCGTTCATGGCGCAGGGAGCGGCAATGTCCATCGAGGACGCGGCAATCCTGGCTGAGCATATGCCACAGGATGTCGAAAACATCCCCGCTGCCTTCAGGGCGTTTGAGCGGCAACGCAAACAACGGGTACAGCACATTCAGGGTATTTCTTTCAGAAATGCCCGCACATTCCACTATGGTGGCGCGATGGCCTTCGCCCGCGACACCGTTTTGCGCCTGTCGAAGCCAACCAGTCTGGCTGCCAGGTTTGACGATATTTATGGCTGGACTCCCGGGCAATAGGCCCGCTTTCGCTTGAGCCCGGCGTCAAGCTGGGATAAAGCCAATCCCCATCCATGTGTCAGGGAGTGTGAAGATGACCGGTCAGAGGGCAGATGACGTTGTAACCGCTGCGTTTCTGGTCATCGGGGATGAGATCCTGTCCGGCCGCACGAAGGACAAGAACATCGGCTTCCTCGCCGACTACCTGACCGCGCTTGGCATTGACCTCAAGGAAGTGCGCATTGTTCCGGACGAAAAGCCGGAAATCATCGGTGCCGTCAATGCGCTGCGGGCGCGCTACGACTACGTGTTTACGTCCGGCGGCATTGGCCCGACACACGACGACATCACGGCCGAAAGCATCGCCGACGCCTTTGGTGTTGCGCTGAACCTTGATCCGCGCGCTGTCGCAATCATGGAACCCCACTACCCGCCGGGACAATTCACTCCGGCTCGCCAGCGGATGGCACGAATCCCCGAAGGCGCGGACCTCATCGAAAACAAGGTTTCGAAGGCACCGGGCTTCCGGATCGAGAACGTCCACGTGATGGCAGGCGTTCCGTCGATCATGCAGGCGATGATGGACGCGCTTGCGCCCTCGCTGAAGACTGGCAAGAAGATGCTGTCGGAAACCGTTGCCGCAGACATGCCTGAAAGCCGCATCGCCGAGCGCCTCGCTGCCATTCAGGACGCGCATCCGCAAACCTTGATTGGCTCTTATCCGAGAGCGACGGACGGCAAGTTCACCACACAAATCGTGATCCGCTCGCGGGACGAGGCGATACTGATGGCCGCGGTCAGGGATGTCGCGGAAGCTGTCGCCGACCTGTCGGGATAATCTGAAGGACTAGAAATGGAAAACCCAGCCCAAGACAAAGCATTCCCCGTTTCCTGGGACATGTTTCACAGAGATTCCCGCGCACTAGCCTGGCGCCTTTCCAGCGAAGGCGAGTGGAAGGCGATCGTCTGCATCACCCGTGGCGGACTGGTACCGGCCGGGATCGTTGCGCGTGAGCTTGGCATCCGCACCATCGAAACCGTCTGCATTGCGTCCTATCACGACTACGACAGTCAAGGCTCGCTCAAGGTCATCAAGCCGATCGATCCGAAGGTCATCGACCTGGAAGACGGTGAAGGCAGCGGTGTTCTGGTGATCGACGATCTGGTCGACACCGGCAAGACCCTGAAAGTGGTTCGTGAAATGCTGCCGAAGGCACACTACGCGACTGTTTACGCAAAGCCGGTCGGCGTGCCCATGGTCGATACCTTCATCACCGAAGTATCGCAGGACACCTGGATCTATTTCCCCTGGGACATGGGCTGGCAGTTCCAGCCGCCGCTTTCGAAAGAAACCGCGGGCTGATCCAGACTTCGCGAACTTTTGAAGGTCCTGCCACGTTTCGGCTGGAACCCTGTTTGTAAATCGACAATCGACCGGTCAGACATGGCGTTTGGCCGGTCTTTTTGCGTCTGCCGTCAAGTCATTCCGGCCAGATCTCTCGGCTCGCCGAAACAAAAATTCGGCAAATCAGAACTTTGTCGCCTGTCATGCGTTTCCTTTCCGAAAACATGGTCGTTACACGCTACGAAAGCCTATTTCGGATAACGGAATGCTCAACAGACGTTTGTTCCTCGCCTCCGCTGCCGCCGCTCTTGTGACCGGCTGCGCATCCAGCCAAAGAACCGGACAACTTGCAGGACCTGGTTACCCAGCCGATGGTCTGGGAAGAGCTGTGCGCATCTCGCCCGAGTACCTTCAGATGTACCGGGCAATGCCGGAAGAGCCCTACCCTATACCGGCCGTGGATCTGACGAAGATCGATCCGGTCTACTACCGCCAACTGGTCACCTATGCCGCTCCCGAACCTGCGGGCACGATCATCGTCGATACGCCCAACCGGTTTCTCTACCTGACCATGGAGGGCGGCCAGGCAATGCGGTATGGCGTCGGGATCGGCCGGGAAGGATTCGCCTGGGGTGGCCGTGCACGCATCGCACGCAAGGCGGCCTGGCCCAAGTGGACGCCGCCGGCTGAAATGATCGACCGTCAGCCAGAACTGGAGAAATACAGGAACGGCATGCCGCCGGGTCTCGACAACCCGCTGGGTGCGCGAGCACTTTATATTTTTGAAGGCAATCGCGACACGCTCTACCGCCTGCACGGCACGTCGGAAACCTTGTCCATTGGCAAGGCCGTGTCGTCCGGCTGCGTGCGCCTGCTCCAACAGGACATTATCGATCTTTATAACCGTGTGCCAAACGGCACGCCGATTGTCGTGCGGCAGGCGTAACAGCTGCCGCACACTTTGGCTTGACTTGACTTGGCTTGGTTTGGCTTGGCTTGGCTTGGCTTGGCTCAGGCGATGATTTCGACCGGCTTGACTGCATCAATGCCGTCCAGCCGGACATCGCAGCCGATTGCAAAGGCTTCCACTCCGGCTCGTCTGGCCTCGGCAAAGGCGGCTGCATAGGCAGGGTCGATGTCGTCCGCAAGGCTCATCCGGCTGCAATCGGGCCGCTGGACCAGAAACACCATTGCCGCGCGGTGCCCCTCGGCCACCATGTCGCCCAGTTCCACAAGATGCTTGGCGCCGCGGGCAGTGACACTGTCCGGAAATTCAGCAAGTCCTGCTTCACGCATCAGGTGGACGTTCTTCACTTCCACATAGGTCTTCGCGCCGTCTGCACCTTCCAGCAGAATGTCGATACGTGAGTTCTTGCCGTATTTCACTTCACGGCGCAGCGTCTGGTAGCCTGTAAGTCCGGCAATACGCCCTGCCTCCAGCGCTTCTTCCACCAGCTTGTTGGGGTGTGCCGTGTTGATGCCGACCAGAGCCCCGTCGGCCTCGATCACTTCCCAGGAATACTTGAGCTTGCGTTTCGGGTTGTCCGAAGCCGACAGCCAGACACGAGATCCCGGCTCCTTCAAGCCGAGCATCGAGCCCGGGTTGGCGCAATGGGCCGTGATCGCACCGCCATTGTCGTCCAGAAGAACATCGGCAAGGAAACGCTTGTAGCGCTTGACCAGACGGCCACTGACAAGGGGCGCGGAAAACTTCATGGCAGATCTCTCTCGTGCAGATCAGGGCCGGACGGCCCCGTTCGTTCAGGTGAGCTTAAAGGTCACTTTGACCAGAAATCCGGATCAAGAAGAACCAGGATTGTGAACAGCTCAAGGCGGCCGACCAGCATGGCAAAGGACAACAGCCACTTGGCGCCATCCGGCAGCGGAGCAAAATGACCTGCCGGGCCGATGACCGGCCCCAGGCCCGGACCGACGTTGCCCACGGATGTTGCCGCGGCGGAGATGGCGGTAACCAGATCCAGGTCGAAGAAGGACAAGGCAACGGTGATGATGCCCACCGACCCCATGTAGACAACAAGGAAGGCCAGAACCGAGAAGGACAGTTCAGGTGTCAGTCTCGTTCCGCCATATTCTTCCGACATGATCCGGTGCGGACGCACCATGCGGCGCAGATGCGCGCGGACGGTACCGAAGAAGACCAGGAAGCGGAAAATCTTGATGCCGCCGGTCGTTGAACCGGTACACCCGCCAACGAACATCAGCAACAACGCGATCCCGACAACCGGCGCACCCCATTGCGAATAGTCGCCCAGCGCATATCCGGTTCCAGTAACGATGGAAACCACGTTGAAGGTGGCCCTCAACAGCGCTTCATCGAAGGGAAAGTGCATGTTGAGGCCGAGATAGACAGTCAGCGTCAAAGCCACGACAGCCAGAAACCCCAGCAACGCCCTCACCTGCGGATCGCGCCAGAGCTGCAGCGGATGACCGCGCAAGGCCTGGACGATCAGCACGAACGGCAAGGCACCGATGATCATGAAAACAATCGCAACCCAACCCGAGGCCGGATTGGTGAAATAGCCGAAGGATTGATCATGGGTGGAAAAACCGCCCGTCGCGATCGTGGTCAGGGCGTGATTGAAGGCATCGAACAGCTCAATCCCCGTAACCAGATAGGCGACGATGCACAGGAATGTCAGGAACAGGTAGGCAAGGCCGATCAACCGGATCAGTTCAACCGACCGGCTGACAATCTTCTCGGACCGGTCGGAGTTCTCGCTCTGGAAAAGCTGCATACCGCCGATCCTCAGGAACGGCAGCAGCACGATGGCCATAACGATGATACCGACGCCGCCCATCCACTGCATCAGCGACCGCCAGACCAGAAGGCCCGGCGGCAGACTGTCGATACCGGTCAGAACGGTGGACCCCGTGGTGGTGAAACCGGAAACCGCCTCGAACACCGCATCCGCGTAGCCGATGCCAAGCCACAAGAACGGCAGCGCGCCGAAGGCCGGCAACGTCGTCCACGCAAGCGTCGTGAGAACGAAGGTCTGCCGCGTATCCAGCCCCTCGCGCAGCGAACCGCCGACGGCAAGAGACAACAGCATGCCGATCATGCCGGTCAGAAGCGCGGAAAAGACAAAGGCCTGCCAATCGGCATTTTTCTGGGCAACGTCCACGATAGCGGGAATGAGCATGGCAGTTGCCAGGCCGACATACAGAAATCCGAGAACATTCAAAACTGGTCTGAGAGAAATCAAGTATCAGTCTTCCCGAAAAACGCTGTGTCGGTCGGCCGATCCGCGAATTGCCGCACCAACCACTCGTCCTAACGCCTTTCTGCCGATTTTCCAATGGCTTTGGCGCGCGTTCCCCGGAAGATGACGGGGATGACCATCCGGGTCTCGGCCAACAAAAGGCATGTCTCACACCGCCAATAGAGCTTGTCCTTCCATTTTGGAACCGCCTGGCGAAGTTGATTGGCGTCTGTGCACGGGCACGTTACGCAGGAACAGCGCGGGAAACTGCCAATTTTTTTAGCCCTGTTCAGGATTTCGTAGCGAATAAGAATTACTTTTACGTGCTAATTGCCAATCCAGCTTCCTATACGTGAAATTGACAAGGATTTGGTGCAATAGAACGGCTCGGACTACATTCGCTTGTATTCAGGATCAGCCTCACCCTGGTGGTGATGGTGCTTTGCAGCATCGGGCTGGTCTCAGGGCTTGCCTATCTCGATTTGTCCAGAAGCACTCAGGAAAATGCCACCATCAGGCTGGACCGGGCCGCACGTGCCGCTGCTTCAATGCTGCATTACGGCACGAATGAAAGCTTCAATCCGGTTTTCGCTGATAGTGGTGAGCCGATCGTCATTCGCGTTTCCGAAGCTTCTGCCAAAGAATTGCTCCAGCCGAGCGAAAAGCTGGACGGCTTGATCGAAACCATAGGCAAGACCAATCAGGGCGCGGCGAATTTGTTCAGCTGGTCGAGCGAGACCAGATCCTTCGACCGCTTCGCCACCACCGTCAGCCACCCCAAGGGTGAGCCCCCGCCGGCTTTTTCCATCAGTGAAGGACACCCCGCATTTGCCAGTCTTTCTGCAGGCCAGCCATATGCGGGCAATGTTCCGGTTCAGGGCAGGTTCCGCCTCGCCTATATGACGCCGATTGTCACTGATAGCGGTAAGCTTGTCGGTGCAATCGCAGTTGATGTCGGCTGGGCAGACGACCTGACATTGGCAGAAAACCGACTGAAGACACGCATGGCCTCTGCAGCCATTGTCATCCTGTTTGCTGTCATCCTCGTGGGTGGATTGTTCCTGCGTTTCGAATTGCGGCCACTGCGCCGCCTGGCAAAGACAGCGGATGAACTGGCCACCGGCACCCAACCAAAACGCATTCCCTTCACAGACCGGCGGGACGAGATCGGTGATCTGGCACATGGTCTGGAGAGGGTCACCGACCTGCAGGACAAACTTCACAAGCTTGCCTATACGGACCCCGTAACAACCGCAGGCAACCGTGCCAGATACTTCTCGGACCTGAGCGAAGCCTTGCAACGGGCAAGGTCCGGCACGTATTCGGCCTCACTGATCCATCTGGATTTCAATGGCTTTGCCAAGGTGAACGACACTTTCGGCCAGCAGGCAGGTAACCGGGTCCTGTTACAGGCCTACGCACGTCTTGCAAATATCTTCGGCCCGAGCGCGCAGATTGCTCGAATTTCGGCAGACGATTTCTGCATTCTCCTGCCCTTTGACAGCAAGGGCGCGATTGCAGAAGACTACGCGGTGCAGGCAATCGACATGCTGTCCGTCCCCTTCCAGCTGGAAGAAGGCGAAATCCGTGTAGAACCAAGCATCGGCATAGCCCTTTTGCCGCAAGATGCAGAGGACGCGGAAACGGCTCACCGTATGGCAGGACTTGCCTTGCGGGCAGCAAAGCGGAACGCAGGCGCACGATACGAATTCTTCTCTCCGCCCCTGAACGACCGCGTCCAGAGTGAAATGCTCACGGAGACGCTGCTGCGGGCCGCACTTCAGACCCGCCAGCTTGTCTTGCATTATCAGCCCCAGGTTTGCCCTGCCGACGGCCGTCTCATTGGCCTGGAAGCCCTGCTCCGTTGGCCACACGAAAAACGTGGCCTCATCCCGCCGGGAGAGTTCATTCCGATTGCGGAAAAGACCGGCCTTGTCCTGGACCTTGGCCAATACGTTCTGGAATCGGCGTGCAAGCAGGCCGCAGAGTGGCTGCAGGCCGGTTTCGAGTTCGGCCAGGTTTCCATCAACGTATCACCGCTTCAATTCCGCCAGTCCAATTTTGCCGACACGGTTCGCCAGACCCTGAACGACTATGGCCTGCCTGCAAGCTATCTGTGTCTTGAAGTGACGGAAAACGTCTTTGTCGACACCAGGGAACAGCTGGTTCTGAACATCCTTTCAGAACTTCAGCAGATTGGTGTCCAGCTTTCCCTGGACGATTTCGGCTCGGGTTACTCTTCCCTGAATTATCTGCACCGGCTGCCATTCCAGGAACTGAAGATCGACCGAGCCTTCATTTCCGGGGCGAATACGCACCCGCAACGCGAACAGCTGTTTGAGGCGATCGTTCGGCTTGGACGCAGCCTGGGCTTGCGTGTGATAGCGGAAGGTGCCGAGACTGCAGGAGAGTTCGCGCTGACAGTGACCCATCACTGCGACGGTCTTCAGGGTTATTATTGCTCCCCGGCCGTACCGGCAAACCTCATTCAATCTCAGCTGCAGAGCTTCAGGGCGACCTTGAAAGCGTCCGGCCTCACAAGCGGTTCCGACCAGTCCTCCAAGAAACGCGCTTGAAGTTCCCCGAAGATTTAACCCGAGAGCTTTCCCGTCATCAGGATGGGTGCCGCATCCAGCTTGTGCGCGTTCATCATTTCGGCAATCTGCTCGATTGAAGAAACGAGGTGCGTCCGGTCCTCGGCATTCAGATCATCGAACTTTCGCACGAACTCTTCATGCAGAAGGCCAGGCAGGTTTGAGGCAACCTCTTTTCCACTTTTCGTCAGCTTGGCATGGACGATTCGCCGGTCCGAGACGGATCTGTACCGCTCGACAAGACCCTTTTCTTCCAGCTTGTCGAGAATGGTTACCACGGTCGCCGAGCTCAGGTCAGCGTTGTCCGAAAGGGCTTTGGTCGTCACCTCACCCAGATCCCGAATCCCTTGCAAAACAACGATTTGCGGGATCGTGAGCCCGGTCAGTCTGGACACTTCTCTGGAGCGCAAGTCAATGGCCCGGACGATCTTCCGGATAGCCTTGACCACTTGCGATGCCTGCATCGCCTGCATTATTACACCTCTATTAATTTGAACTCTAATGATTAGACCTCTATATAGTGCACGTCCAGTTACAAAACGGAGATTTTTTTCAATATGTGCGGCATTTGCGGCGAAGTGGTTTTCAATGGCAGTCAGGCAGACGTTGTCCGGGTCAGCCGGATGGCGGACGCCATGGCGGCGCGCGGCCCCGACGGTATGGGTGTAACGCAGCGCGGCCGGGTCGCCTTTGGCCACAGGCGCCTGAAGATTATTGACCTAAGCGAACGTGGTACGCAGCCAATGACCGACATGGCGCTTGGCCTGTCCCTGGTCTTCAACGGCTGCATCTACAATTATCAGGAGCTGCGATCCGACCTGATTGGCCGCGGCTATTCGTTCTTCTCCACCAGCGACACCGAGGTCATCCTCAAGGCCTGGGCCGAGTGGGGCAAGGATTGCTTTTCCAGGTTCCACGGCATGTTCGCCATCGCCATTCACGAGCACGACAGCGGCCGCATTCACCTTGCCCGCGACAGGTTCGGCATCAAGCCGCTTTACCTGAGCGAAGCGAATGGGCGTCTTGCCTTTGCCTCCTCCCTGCCTGCACTTCTGGCAGGCGGTGGCATCGACAAGTCGATCGACCGGGTGGCGCTGCATCACTACATGAGCTGGCACGCTGTCGTTCCCGCGCCGCGCACGATCCTGAACGGCGTGCGCAAGCTGCCCGCGGCCACGGTGCGGACGCTTGAAGCTGATGGCACCTCTTCCGAGTACACCTATTGGGAACCGCGTTTTGAAAAGACGGCGGAAGACCTTGCCCGCAGCGCCGACGACTGGCGCGATGAAGTCCTGGAAAGCCTGCGCACAGCCGTTCGCCGCCGCATGGTGGCCGACGTACCTGTCGGCGTTCTCCTGTCCGGCGGTGTCGATTCCAGCCTGATCGTCGGTCTGCTGGCCGAGGAAGGCCAGAAGGGTCTTGCGACCTTCTCCATCGGCTTTGAAGAAGCACATGGCGAAAAGGGCGACGAATTCCAGTATTCGGACCTGATTGCCGAACACTACGGAACAAATCACCAGCAGATCTTCATCCCTTCCTCCGAGCTTCAGGAAAACCTGCCCGGAGCGATCAAGGCGATGTCCGAGCCGATGGTCTCCTATGACAATATCGGCTTCTATCTGCTGTCACGTGAGGTTTCCAAGCACATCACCGTGGTCCAGTCCGGCCAGGGTGCCGACGAAGTCTTTGCCGGTTACCACTGGTATCCGAAGCTCAGCGGCTCAAACAGTCCGGTTTCTGATTATGCCACGGCATTCTTCGACCGGACCGAAGCACAGATGACAGAGGCTGTTTCCCCCGCCTACCACTGTGCCAGGGATGAAAGCCTTGCCTTCGTCGAAGAGCATTTCGCCCGCTCCGGCGCTGCCGATCCGGTCGACAAGGCCCTGCGGCTCGATACCAACGTCATGTTGGTGGATGATCCCGTCAAGCGTGTCGACAACCACTCCATGGCCTGGGGCCTTGAGGCGCGCGTTCCGTTCCTCGATCACGAACTGGTCGAGCTCGCCGGACGCATTCCTGCCGAGTTCAAGCTCGCACAGGAAGGCAAGGGCGTCCTGAAGGAAGCTGCGCGCAAGGTCATTCCGAGTGCCGTCATCGACCGTCCGAAGGGCTATTTCCCGGTGCCCGCCCTGAAATACATCCAGGGTGACTACCTCGACATGGTGCGCGACACGCTTTCCAGTCAGGCCGCCAGGGAACGAGGCCTCTTCAACGAGGTTTACCTGCAGAAACTGTATGCCGACCCGACCAAATACATCACGCCTTTGCGTGGTTCCGAGCTTTGGCAGGTCGCGCTTCTGGAAATGTGGCTGCAGGCACAGGAGGTCTGAACATGGCCGAGAATGAACCTTCGCGACCGAAAGGTGCGTTTGACCACCGCCTGAAGCGCATGCGCCAGCATGGGCTCAAACCGGAATACCGGCTGGACGAGACGGAAGCCCAGAAGAACCGGTTCATCGATTGCGGCTGGGGACGGCTGGTTTTTGCCAACACCTATGGCGAAACCGAGAAACTGGTCGAGGTCCTGCGCAACGAGCGACCGGACAGACGCGACATCGCGTTCTATGTGCGTGATCCGCATGTACTGGTCGGCTCGGCCCCGCAGGAGCTGTTCCTTGACCCCTCGCACACGTTCCGCCTGGATCTCGCGACCTACCGGCCGGCGCGCAATCGTCGCAAGGGCTTCACGGTACGGCGTTTGTCTTCCCGCAGTGATGCGGAGGCGATCAACGAACTTTATCTCACTCGCGGCATGGTGCCGGTGCCGCCGGAGTTCTTCTGGTCGCAACTCGATCCGCGCACCATCACGGTACTCGTGGCGGAAGAAGACGAGACCGGGGTCATCGTCGGCACGGCAATGGGCGTCGATCACAGCCGGGCCACCAATGATGCCGATCTCGGCAGTTCGCTCTGGTGCCTTGCGGTTTCCCCACAGGCCCGGTTTCCGGGCATAGGGGAAGCCCTGGTCCGGCGCATGGCGGAGGTCTTCAAGGGCAAGGGCGCACCGCACATGGACCTGTCGGTGCTTCACGACAACGAACTTGCCATTGGCCTTTACGACAAACTCGGCTTCGAGCGGGTTCCCTATTTCACCATCAAGCGCAAGAACACCATCAACGAGGCCCTGTTCGCCGGCCCTGCCGTTGAAGACAAGCTCAACCCTTACGCCACCATTGTCGTGAACGAGGCACGGCGGCGCGGTATCCAGGCGGAGATCATCGACGCGGAAGGCGGTTTCTTCCGTCTGTCCTATGGTGGCCGCTCGGTCGCCTGCCGGGAGTCCTTGAGCGAATTCACCAGCGCCGTCGCCATGTCCATCTGCGACGACAAGGCCACCACGCGCCGGATCGTCCAAAGGGCCGGTGTAAACGTGCCTGACCAGATCCTGGCAGGATCCGCTGATGAGATCGCCGCGTTTCTGGACCAGCACGGTTCGGTTGTGGTCAAGCCGGCGCGCGGTGAACAGGGCAAGGGCATCGCCATCGGACTGACAACGACCGAAGACGTCATGGCTGCGGTCGAAGTCGCCCGTACCTACTCCAATGATGTTCTGGTGGAGGAATTCGTGACCGGTCAGGATCTGCGGCTTGTCGTGATCGACTACAAGGTAGTGGCGACCGCTCTGCGCAAACCGGCCGAGGTCACCGGAAACGGCAAGGCCACGATTGGAGAACTGATCGAAATACAGTCCCGCCGCCGATCTGCGGCAACAGGCGGGGAATCCAGGATCGAAGTGGACGACGAGGTTCTGCGCTGCCTCACAGCCAACGGCTTTCAGCTGGAAGATATCCTGCCCGAAGGCAAGACCTTGCCGGTCCGCCGTACGGCCAACCTCCATACCGGCGGCACCATTCATGATGTGACTGGCGAAACCCATCACACCCTGATCGAAGCCGCGATCAAGGCAGCGCGCGCAATTGAAATTCCGGTGACAGGCATTGACTTGATGGTCAAAGACCCGCGACAACCGGAGTACCGCTTTATCGAGGCGAACGAGCGGCCGGGGCTCGCCAACCACGAACCTCAGCCAACCGCAGAACGCTTCGTGGACTTCCTGTTTCCCCTGTCGGTGCCTCAACCCGTCAGGACGACCTTGAACCGGGCCGGAACATGACCTTGCTGAATATCGATATTTCCTATTTGAACGATCGACTGAAGGAACTTCTGAAAATCCCAAGCCCGACGGGCTATACGGACGAAATTGTCCGTCACGTTTCCAAGGAACTGGAGGCGCTGGGGGTATTTTACGAAATTACCCGCCGTGGCGGTGTTCGGGCGAGAGTGTCCGGCAAGTCGCGCCGCCCCGCGCGGGCCTTCGTATCGCATCTCGATACGCTTGGGGCTCAGGTAAAATCGTTGAAAGACAACGGTCGGCTGGAACTGGTGTCTATCGGCCACTGGTCCGCCCGCTTCGCGGAAGGAGCCCGCACGACGATCTTTTCCGAAAGCGGCGCCTACACCGGCACCATATTGCCGCTGAAGGCGTCGGGGCACACCTACAACACCGGCGTGGATGAACTTCCGGTCGGCTGGCCCTACGTCGAACTTCGCGTAGACGCCTATTCCAAGTCGGTAGACGACCTGCACCGGCTTGGTATCGACGTCGGCGACTTTGTCTCCATAGACCCGGCGCCGGAGTTCCTGGAAAACGGCTTCATCGTTTCCCGCCACCTGGACAACAAGGCAGGTGTTGCGGTGATGCTGGCAGCGATCAAGGCGCTGGTGGAATCCGACATCGAACCGACGGTCGACGTGTTCTGGCTGTTCACGATTGCAGAGGAAACCGGCCATGGCGCCCAGTCCATCCTGACGCCAGACATCGCGTCGCTGGTTGCCATCGACAATGGCACCACTGCCCCAGGGCAGAATTCGGACGAATTCGGCGTCACGATCGCCATGGCGGACCAGACCGGACCGTTCGACTATCATCTCACCCGCAAGATGGTCCAACTCTGCCGGGACAACGACATCAAGTTCCAGAAGGATGTCTTCCGCTTCTATCGCTCGGATGCGGCAACCGCCATCGAGGCGGGTGCGGACGTGCGCACGGCGCTGATCACATTTGGTGTTGATGCCAGCCACGGCTACGAGCGCATCCACATGCACGCGCTGCGCTCGCTCGCCGAACTGGCGACCGGCTATGCCCTCAGCCCGGTGGAAATCCAGCGGGACGCCCGCGAGTTTGCGGACCTCAAGGGCTTTACCCGTCAGCCGACTGCCGATGCCGACCAGACACTCAATCCGGAGACGGACGAACCGCTGCCGGAACCGGCGGGCGAATAACGCCCGCCGCCGAGACCGGCTCGTTCAGTGGTTGAGTTCCGCGATCATGTGCCAGTGCCACGAGCCGGGCTTCGAGTGCACCTTGTCTTCCAGGTAGCTCAGCTCAAACCGGTCGAACAGCGACACCAGCTCACTCGCATTGCAATAGAAATGCGGGTGATCCTTGTCGTCGTCCCCTTCACGAACCCACGTGTCCGCGGCAATTTCCGTCCCGATCCCGAAGTTCGCGTTGCGCTTTGACAGCATGGTTCCCTGGTAGATCCCGCCAGGTTTCAACACCCGGGCAATCTCCGAAATGGCTGTACGGACGATCGACGGATCACCGTGATAGATCACGTTGAAGGACAGGACATAGTCGAAACTGTCGTCCTCAAAGGGCAGCGACGTCATCGGCGCCAGATGCGTCGCGATCTGCATGCTTTCCAGTACCGCGCTCTTTTTCAGCTCACCCAGCCCGGCTTCGGAGAGATCCATCGCGTGGGTCTCGAACCCGGCGCGGGCAAAGGAAAGCGCATGTCGGCCAACCCCGCAGCCCAGATCCAGGGCCTTCACCGGCCCCTGCTTCTGAAGTCTTTCGATCAGACCGGCAACGTCAGCCTCCGGACGCAGCCAATCCGCTCGGCCTTCTTCTGTCTGCCAGCGCTTGTCCCACGCGAGATGGGCGGTATCGGTTTTTTCCAGAGTGTGCGTGTCGCTCATTGAGACGATCCTTCCAGTATCCGGCTGCGGGCGATTGTGCCAAGCCGCTCAACACAAAGAACCAGCACGAAGATCATCAGGATGATGGTCATCGCGAGCTGGTAGTCGAAAAAGTCCATGGCCACCTTGAGTTCGATGCCGATGCCCCCTGCCCCGACAAGACCGAGCACGACTGAGGAGCGGGTCGCCTTTTCAAGCGCGAACAGCGAGGTGGTGATGAAGGAGGGCATCGCGGCAGGTACCACTGCACAGAAGATCGTGTCGAAACGCCCTGCACCGGCCGCTGTCAGCGCCTCGGTTGGTCCTTTCTCCACATCCTCCATGGCTTCAGCGAAGAAGCGTCCGCAAAAACCGATGGTGTCGACGGCGATCGCAAGCATGCCCGCGAATGGGCCAAGTCCGACCGAAATGACAAAGACCAATGCCCAAACCAGATCCGGCACCGTTCTGAAAAGGGCAACCAGCAAGCGAGCACAGGTATAGACAGCCCGGGATAACATCGACGGCCGCGTCAGGCCTTTCGCGGCCAGGATCGCCAACGGCAGGCTGAGGACGATGCCGATAAGTGTGCCCGCGAGCGCCATCTGAAACGTTTCCAGCAACGCCTTTGACAGTTGCGGCAACCTTTCCAGAGAGGGCGGCCACGCCCTCGACAGGAAGTCGACCAGCGCCGGACCGCCAGAAACCAGCGCGGAAAATGACCAGCCGGCCCCCTGAAATGACCAGACAACGAAGGCCAGCAGCGCGACATAGGCGACAAAATGAAATGCACCCGGGCGTTCGAACCGATCCGGCATGCGGGAGCGTTTCAATGTCACAAGATCAGCCATAATGCTTCCCCAGATCCGCAACACTCAGGTTGCTGCTCTTCTCGTCCAAAACGACTTCCCCTTGCCGAATTGCAAGGACCCGATCGGAGTAGGCGAGCGCCTGTTGCACGTTGTGCGAGGTGAACAGGAGCGTGATCCCCTCCTCCCGGGTGAGTTGGCGGAAGAGGTCCATCACCTCCTGGCCGGCAACCGGGTCAAGGCTGGCAACGGGTTCGTCCGCGACGATCATTCTGGGCTGCTGCATCAAGGCTCTGGCGATCGCAACCCGCTGGGACTGACCACCCGAGAGCTGGTCCGCCCGTTTCAGTGCATGGTCCGCGAGCCCTACCCTTTCGAGGCACGCCATAGCCCGGTCACGCAAGGCCGTTTTGGCGAGAAACTGCGACCAGCCGCGCATGCCACCGGTGCGGCCCAGGTTGCCATGGATTACGTTGGTCAACGCCGAAACACGAGGCACCAGGTTGTGCTTTTGAAAGACAAAGCCGACCTCGGTGCGAACCCGCCTGAGCTGGCGCTGTCGCGCGGAGGAAATGTCTTCACCGAACAACAGAACCGAACCGGCTTCCGGCTCGATCAGACGCAGCGCGCAGCGCAATGCGGTCGATTTTCCAGCACCGTTTGAACCGATCAAGGCAACAGCTTCCTCACGGCCCACGGAGAAGGAAACTTCGCGCAGCACGCTCCGGTCCTTGCCGAAAGTCTTGCAAAGGCCTTCGACCTTCAGGTCACACGGCGTCTCCGTCACGGGCTGTCGGGCTGGGACCGCCGGCGCGATTGCGCCGGCGGACTGGAGCAGAGGCTGCGCCATTATTCGCCGATGAACTTGTCGTATTGCGGGAAACCGGCGGTGGTGTACATGGACCGCACCAGGTCATAGGCACCATCTTCGATCGCCACCAGATCCATGCCCGAATACTTGTCGTTTTCCTCGTGCTGCAGGATCGCGGCGATGATCGATTTCTTGTTGTCGAGGATCGCCTGACGCAGGCTCTGCGCTGTCGCGGGATCGACATGGGCTCCGGCCATGATCATGTCGTTCGGCAGATCGCCGGAACGGGCGATTACCCGGAAAAAGCCGTTCGGGACGCTATCATCCTTGTTGCGGGTGCCAATCCACGAATTGTGATTGATCCCGATGGCGGCAACATCACCCTTCTTCAAGGCTTCATGCGCAATGTTGCGCGAAGTATGCAGCTTCTCGATGTCCTTGACCGGATCGACGCCATAATCGGCCATCAGCTGCATCGGGCACAGCATGTTAGAAGTGGAACCGATATCACCGAAGGCCACCTTCTTGCCCTTGAGATCGGCCGGCCGCGTGAAACCGCTGTCGGCTCGTACGACGACGGCACAGAAGTAATCCGGGCGGCCAAGACCTATAAGCGGACGGGCTTCGGTCAGTTTGTTGATCACGATGTACTCGGCAGGACCGGTTACGACAAAGTCGACGCGTTGGGCGCGCAAGGCTTCAGCCGCTGCGGTCCGGCTGGTAACCGGGAAAAACTCGAAGGTGTGGTCTGTTGCATTTTCAAGGGCGTTCTTGAACGGCCCCCATTCAACCTGCAGCCGCTCCAGGCCCTCCACGTCGGTAACGGCCAGTTTGAACGTGTCGGCCAGGGAAGAAGACAGGGAAACGGCAAGAACGGCAGCCGCGAGTGCGGCGGATTTCAAAAAGCGCATGACAGGAACTCCTCAGACAGCCGAAACAAAGCCGGCAAGGCAACAGGAGCGTAACGACACGCGCGCCGCGGAACGTGACCGTATTATGTAAATTTTACGAAATTTACATCAGAGAAAGATGGATCTACGAAGCAGAAAATTTCTTTAACTTCGAACTTCCAGACAAATCTTGATCTTATTTGTTTTCCGGCAAATTTTCTCAATGCCTCTGTCGTAAAACTTCATAAAAGTATAATCGTATAGACATCTGTTCTCGGCACATGTCTGCTAGTTCGCTCTCCGTTTTTCGGAGGGCCCGATGCTGGTCATTGAGCAATTATCTAAAGTCTTTGGAGACCTGACCGCGGTGGACAGTGTCTCCCTTGCCATTCCCAAGGGACAGATGGTCGGCGTGATCGGCCGGTCCGGTGCCGGCAAGTCCACGTTCCTGCGCATGATCAACCGGCTGGCCGACCCCAGCCGGGGGACGATCCTCAACGAGGGAAAGAACATCACGGCCCTGAAGGGTCGCGATCTGCGCCTTTGGCGCGCGTCCTGCGCCATGATCTTTCAGCAGTTCAATCTCGTCGAGCGCATGGATGTGCTGACCAATGTCATGGTTGGCCGCATCGCCCACACAGGGTTCCTGCGCTCCATGACACGATCCTTCACTGACGAGGATCGCGCCCGCGCTATCGAAGCCCTGGACCGGCTGGACCTTGTGCCCCAGGCGCTGCAACGCGCGGGAACCCTTTCCGGCGGACAGCAGCAGCGCGTCGCCATCGCCAAGGCGCTGGTGCAGAACCCGCGCATCATGCTGGCCGACGAACCGATTGCTTCACTTGATCCGGCCAACGCCAGCCGTGTGATGGACGCCTTGCGCGAAATCAACCGGACGGACGGTCTTACGGTGCTGGTCAACCTGCACACGCTCGACACTGCCCGTGCCTACTGCGACCGGATCATCGCAATGAAGGACGGGCGGGTTCAGTTCGACGGCACGCCGGACGCCCTGACTAGTGAAAGGGTTCGGCAGATTTACGGATCCGACGATCTTTCCGGTGACATCAACGAAGCAGTCACCTCCACCTCCCTTTCGACAACCACTTCCCGGCCGCCGATGAAGGCTGTCGGGGCCTGACCTTCGCGAAGCGGATCATCCGCTCTCGCTCTTGAAGCGGCCTTTGCCGCGCAAATCGCCGGATCTGCCGGCACCAAAGGAGACTTGAGATGAAGGCCATTTTTGCAGCAGCCGTTTCCGCTGCCGTTCTTGCAGCCTCCCCGGCCGTGGCGGACAGCTGGAAGGACCAGTACAAGACAGTCAAGTTCGGCATTCTTTCCGGTGAAAACGAAAAAGACCGGATCGCCCGTTACACGCCTTTCGAAAAGTACCTGGAGAACGAACTCGGCGTTGATGTCGAAATCTTCACCGCCGGATCCTATGACGGCGTGATCCAGGCCATGGCGGCCGACCAGATCGAATTCGCCTTCTTCGGTTCGTCTTCCTATGCCGCTGCCTACACGGAAACCAACGGCGGTGTCGTTCCACTTGTCTCCCGCCTGCAGAAGGACGGTTCCACCGGTTATTTCTCGGTCGTCGCCGTGCGTTGCGACAGCGGCTACAAGACCCTTGAGGACCTGAAAGGCAAGACACTGGCATTTGCCGACCCGGACAGCACGTCCGGTTATGCGGTGCCATACTTCAACCTCAGCAAACAGGGCTACGAGCCGAAAACCTATTTCGGTGCCATTCCCTTCTCCGGGGCCCATGAAACCGGTGTGCTTGGTGTCTACAACAAGCAGTATGACGCTGCCGCTACCTACATCACCAACGAGGAAGACGGCATTCCGCAGCGCATGGTCACCAAAGGCATGATCGAGAAGGACTCGATCTGCACCATCTGGAAATCACCGGAAATCACTTCCGGTCCGCTGGCCGCCCGCAGCAACCTGCCTAAGGGCCTGATCGATGCCATGCGCACCGCAGTCATGGAAATCCCGGAAAAGGATACGCTGGCCTTCATCGAAATGACCGGCGGCGAAGACAGCACCCAGGAAGCGTGGATCGAGGTTGATCACGACCGTTACCAGTGGATCGTCGAAATGCGCGACTGGCTGAAGAAACAGCGCCGCGGCGGCTGACTTTTCAGAGCGAGGGAGGAAACCGGCTGATCCGGGTTCCACCCGACGACCCGACCATCGTCATCTCGGGCGGCACTTCGCGTCTCCCGGGATGACGCCTGGAAAAACTTGTGGCGCAGAACGCTGCGGCGTCAGCGCCTCCTGCCTAAAATCATTGGAACTAGAGGCATGACAGCGCTCTCCCCTGCCATTGACCGGTTCGAAATCGATTATGCTGCCGCCCGCCGGTCAACCCTCCGGGTAAACCTCGTCTCGACCACGGTCTTCGCACTCTGCTTCGTCGCAACAGCGTGGTTAGGCGGTTTCTTCGACATGACCGACGTCACCCTGCCCGATGGCGACCGTTTGTCCATGTGGAAGATCTGGGCAGGTTTGCCGCGGCTTGGAGAGTATCTCTACAAGACCTTGCCGGAGCTTCACCGCGAGACACTCGGGGCGGATCTTGTCGGTTGGTTCTGGCGCTGGAAGGTCTGGCTCTGGCTGCTCCTGGAAACGATCCTGATCGCCTATATGGCTACATTGCTTGGCATCGTCGGTGCGTTTCTCCTCAGTTTCCCAGCGTCACGGAACCTCTCCCCCAACAGACTGGTCCTGAACGTCACCCGCCGGTTCCTGGAAATCATCCGGACGGTTCCGGATCTCGTCTGGGCACTCATTTTCGTATTCTGTTTTGGCGTCGGCCCGCTGGCCGGTGTTCTCGCCATCGGTCTTCATGCCACCGGCGCTCTCGGCAAGCTCTATTCCGAAGCCAACGAAAATGCCGACATGCGCCCGCTCGAAGGCATCAAGGCGTCGGGTGGCACCTGGTTCGACCAGATCCGCTACGGCATCGTGCCCCAGGTTGTCCCGAATATCATCAGCTACACGCTGCTGCGGTTCGAGATCAACGTTCGGTCCTCCTCCATCATCGGCTTCGTCGGCGCAGGTGGCCTGGGCCAGGAGATCCGCGTGGCAATGTCCTTGCAGGAATACACCGATCTTTCGGCCCTGTTCCTGATCGTCTTCCTCACCGTGATCGTCATCGACATGCTGAGCGAAAAGGTGCGTCACCGCATCATCGGCCTGACCGGAAAAGGCATCTGACCATGACCGCACGATCTCCAGATATAGCGCGCGCCAGAACGCTCGTTCCAGGCGCCTTTTCAACGCCGCTCCGGACACGACTGACCCGTCTCGCCGGCTGGTCGGCCTTCCTTCTTTTGACCGGCTGGTGCCTGTGGGATTTCGGCTTTGCGCCTGAAAAACTCCTTCACGGGGCAACCCGCTTTGGCGATGTGCTCGCCTTCATGTTTCCACCCCACATCTGGACAAGCTGGGCGGAATGGCAGGAAGTTCTGAAAGGTCTCGGGGAAACTGTCGCCATGGCATTCATGGGCACGCTTCTGGGAGCCCTGGTTGCGTTTCCACTGGCATTCCTGGGCGCCAAGAACATCCTGCCACTGTCCTGGCTCCGGCTTGGTGTCAGGCGCGGTTTCGACGCTCTGCGGGCGATCGAACAGCTGATCCTCGCACTCGTCTTCATCCGCGCCTTCGGCCTCGGGCCGCTGGCCGGCATTCTGGCCATTGCGGTTTCGGAAGTCGGCACCTTTTCGAAGCTCTTTTCGGAAGCCATAGAGAACACCAGTCAAAAGCCGGTTGAAGGCGTGCGCGCTTCCGGCGGCGGCAGCCTGCAGACAATCCGCTTTGCGGTTCTGCCGCAGGCCCTGCCAGTGATCCTGTCGATCATCCTCTACAATTTTGAATCCAACACCCGCACCGGCACCATCCTGGGCATTGTCGGCGCCGGAGGCATCGGCTTCCTCCTCGCCGATCGCATCCATGCCTACCGCTGGCCGGAAGCCTGGACGATCATTTTCCTGATCATCTTCATGGTCTACCTGATCGACGGTTTCTCCGGTTTCCTGCGGCGGCGGATCATCGGCGGGGAACCGGGGCGAAAGTGATTTTCACCTAGGGGAGAAGCAGCGTTTTTCTCCTCCCGCCGAGTTTCCTTTTTCCGCTGCATGCCTCCCAATCAGCAAGACCTCGGAAAATCCTGATCAGCGCCTCATGCTCACCTCGGAAACGGCATGGATGCCATGGCTCGACCATGGCATCCAGGCCGTGACCTCACCACACGATCAGTCCCCAAAAAGGCAACGCACATCGAACAGTCGAATGATCAGAGCACTCGCTGTCCGTTCCGCCAGGCCTGCTTGATGAAGGGATGCCCGTTGAGGACGCCGACGTGAAGCAGGTCGGCGCGTTTTCCTTCTGCGATCTCGCCTCTGTCTGACAGTCCGGCAACCTCGGCCGGGGTTTTCGAAACCATCTGGATAGCTGCCGGAAGGTCGGCGTGGAACGCATCGTCCAGCCCTACAAGAAACGCACAGTCGAGTAGCGAGCGCGGGACGTAGTCCGAAGCCAGGATGTCGACGAGATCTTCCGCCAACAGTGCGCTGACCGCGATGTTGCCCGACTGGGATCCGCCGCGAATGACGTTGGGCGCACCACCGACGACGTGCATTGCGTGGCTCTTGGCCTTGCGGGCTGCCTCCAGTGTGCAGGGAAATTCCGAAACACTGATGCCCTCGCCGAGGGCTTCGTCGATGTGTTCGAGTTCCGTGTCGTCGTGACTGAGCAGCGGCAGCTTGTGCGCATGCGCCAGCGCGACCACAGCCGGACGAACCTTCGAGCTGATTTCATCGGAGAAGTTCAACAGCTCCTGCGTCTCACGCTCAGCAACGGCACGTGTTTCGCCCGTGTCGGCCATGCGGCGGTGAATATAGGCCTCGACGTCCTTGCTCTGGCGCCGGCCCGGCAGGTGTTCCATCACCGACACCATGCGCACGATGTCTTTGCCGATGTTTTCTTCCGTCAGGCGCGTGGTCTCGCCATCGGTGATCTCGCAGCGCAGATGCACCAGATGCTCCGACTTGAGCATGCCTCCGGACTGAAGCGTTTCCAGGGCGTCGATCATTGGCGCCAGGATTTCGCGGCGCTCCGGGTTCTTGATCGTCGCCCCCACGCAGAGGCTGTCGAACACGGTGGTGATGCCGCTGCCGATGATCTGAGCATCATGGGCCATCGCCGCTCTGAGCGGATCCCAGCGCACGTGTGCACGAGGAAAGACATGCTTTTCGAAATGATCGGTGTGAATGTCGACCAGCCCCGGCAGCAGGTAATCACCCTCGAGATCGAACCCGGCTTGCGGCGCACTGCCCTGGTCCACCGAGACGATCCCGCTTTCGGAAAAGGCAATGTGACCGCTGACGACTTCATCGGCGAGCACCAGCCGGGCGTTTTTCAGAACTATCAGGGCGCTGCCGGAGGGCACGCGATTGTCGGCATAAGTCATGGAAACTCCTTCCGGCGAGCAGGTCGAACGAATTCAAGGATGGCCCGGTAGCGGACCGCAATGAGATATGACACCGCGAGAGCGGGAGTGAACTGGGGCCGGAAGCAAACGCGTTTCCGGTTGATCGACCGATGATCTAGCGCTCTTTCGGGCGCAAATTGTGACAGTCGTTCAACGGATCCGTGACAATCCGGAAAAATCTGCAGATTGCAGGCGAAGGGATGGATTAGCAGGGTCGGACACAAAATCTGCGCTCAACCGGCTGGAAAGGCAAGAGCACAGGGAAGAATGACAGGCCCGAAAGGGAACCTAGAACCAGGCCGCCGCTGAAGCGGGCCAAAGGCCGGTAGCGCAACAAACCATGGTGCGGGCGACGGGACTCGAACCCGTACAGCCTAGGGCCGAGGGATTTTAAGTCCCTTGTGTCTACCAATTCCACCACGCCCGCTTTTCCCTTCCCCTAGCTCTCCTGCCCGAAAAGCGCAAGAAGGCACGGCCGCTTTTCAGCGCACAGGCGGGAAGTTTCCACGTCCGCCTGATTTTGCGGGAACACAAGCTGGAAAATAGGCGCTTTGGGCGGTATGAGAACAGGTAACGGATAATTGGTGCCGAACAGGGCCTAGTGGGCTTAGAATGGCACCGGATAATTGTGAGACACGGTAAACCCCATGGTCAGCTATATCGATGCTTCGGAAGCCCCTTTGAAAAACACAGGTCAGGTACGTTTGTACGGCCCTGAAGATTTTGAAGGCATGATGCGCGCCGGACAGCTGACCGCAGCCTGTCTGGACGAACTGGCCGACATCGTCAAACCGGGCACGACCACCCAGGAAATCGACGACTTCGTCTACCAGTACGGCATGGATCACAACGCCATTCCGGCGACGCTGAACTATCGCGGCTATACCAAGTCCTCCTGTACGTCGATCAACCATGTCGTCTGTCACGGCATTCCCAACGACAAGGCCCTGCGCGAGGGCGACATCGTCAACATCGACGTGACCTTCATTCTGGACGGATGGCACGGCGATTCCAGCCGCATGTATCCGGTCGGCCAGTTGAAACGTGCCGCCGAGCGCCTGATCGATGTGACCTATGAATCGCTGATGCGCGGTATCGAGGCTGCCAAGCCGGGCAACACCACCGGTGATATCGGCGCTGCCATCCAGACCTTTGTCGAGGCTGAACGCTGTTCGGTCGTGCGCGATTTCTGCGGGCACGGACTTGGCCTTCTGTTCCACGACACCCCCAACATCCTGCATTACGGGCGTCCTGGCGAAGGCGTTGAACTGAAGCCGGGCATGATCTTCACCATCGAACCGATGGTCAATCTGGGCCGTCCGCACGTGAAGGTTCTCAGCGACGGCTGGACGGCTGTCACGCGGGACAGATCCCTGTCCGCCCAGTTCGAACATTCCATCGGCATCACGCCTGAAGGCTGCCAGATCTTCACCACGTCCCCCAAAGGCATCCACAAGCCGGGCCTGCAGACGGACTGATTGTTCGGCCTGAAATCCGTTTACCGGCGATGCGCCGTCATCTGACAGCAGCTGACGCAGGAGCTCATGAAAGAGACGACGACCGCCAGTGAAGCACCGGCCTCAACCGGCAGCGACCACAAGGGACACCGCCAGCGGCTGCGGGAACGATTTCGTAAAACGGGCGAGCAAGGTCTCGCCGATTATGAACTCCTGGAATTCCTGTTATTTTCCGCCCTGCCCCGCCAGGATACAAAGCCGATCGCCAAAGCGCTGCTTCAGCGCTTTGGTTCCTTTCCGGCAGCCCTTGCCGCCCCCCGGGAACGGCTCAAGGAAATTCCGGGGCTGTCCGACATCAGCATAGATGCGCTTCAGGCGGTACATGCATCGGTCATCCGCTTTCACAAGGCCGGTCTGGAAAAACGGCAGGTGCTCGACAGCTGGCAGAAGGTCATGGACTACCTGCAGGTTTCCATGGGGCTGGCCCCGGTAGAGCAGTTCAGGATCCTGTTTCTCGACAAGAAAAATGCGCTTATCGCAGATGAGGTTCAGCAGACGGGCACGGTCGATCACACCCCGGTCTATCCGCGCGAAGTGATCCGGCGCGCCCTGGAGCTTTCGGCAACGGCCCTGATCCTTGTCCACAACCACCCGTCGGGCGATCCGACCCCATCACGCGCCGACATACAGATGACCAAGAAAATCGTCGATATTGCCGGCCCACTCGGGATCGAGGTGCATGACCATATCATCGTTGGTCTGCGTACAAACGTCAGCTTCCGCAGCTTACAGCTGATTTGAGCTGTTCGAGCAACGGACAGGCCAAGTCTTGGGGCCTGTACAGCTAAGCTCTTTAAGACTGTTTGCAAAACCGGATCGGGAGTTTTGCGACTTTACCCTTAATTTACTTAGAATTTGCGGCATTCCTTAACCCAGATCGACAATACTCGGGCCAAATAAATCGGGCTCGTATATGTACAATTCGTCTAAAAACTCCGGCGGACAGATAGCAAACGCGATCATTATTCCGATGGTCGTGATCGTCATGATATCCGTTGTCGGTATTTTCGGCCTGTTGCACTGGTCTGCCCGCCTGTCGGACGAAACCGCTGTCGAATCCCAGAACAAGCTCATTTCCGGCGCTTTGCAGCTGACCCAGAATTACATGGTCAAGCAGCAGAACGGCGTCGTAATCTGGGACGAAGCCTATCACCGGGTCAATCAGATCAACCCGGACGAAGGCTGGATCTACAACAACCTGATGCACTGGCTGTTCCAGAACCACGGTTTTTCCAAGTCGATCCTGATCAACCGCGATTACGGCGTGCAATATGTCTACGCGCAGAACCACACCAACAAGTGGATGACGCAGGAGTTGCTTCAGGAACTGAAGCCCGCCGTTGCCAAGGTTCGCGCCCGCTACATCATTTCCTTCCGCCGCACACCATCCGGGCTCTACAGTTTCATTCCGCAAAGCAGCGACGCGCGCCGGTCGATTGCCGAAACCGGCCTCGTCTCCCTGGCGGGCGAACCGTATCTCTTCAGTGCCGCCGCCATCATGCCGCAGATCCAGTCGATCTCCCGGGTCCGTTTCCCGCCGTCAGTGCTGGTAAGTCTGGTACCCTTGCGGGGTGAAAAGCTGACGGAAATCTCGGAAATGTCACGCCTTGACGGGTTTGTTCTCGCCAACAACCAGACCCAGCGCGATGGCGTCGGCAGGTTTCAGCTGAAGTCCCCGCTTGGACAGGATGTCGGCCTGATCGCCTGGCAGACAACCGAGCCCGGCAGCCAGATGATACGCCGGATCAATCCGTTCCTGGCCTTGGCGGCGTTCATGATTGCCGCCGTGGTCATCGCCGTGACCATCTTCACGCGCCAGATGACCAAACGTCTTGCACGCAGCGAAGCCAAGGCAGTCCACTCCTCGCGTCATGACGCCCTGTCCGGCCTGCCGAACCGCGCGCGGTTCCATGCACTTTTGACGGACACGCTGGACGAAAGCGTTGCCAAGGGAACGAATACCGCCGTCGTCTACATCGACCTCGACCATTTCAAGGACATCAACGATACCCTTGGCCATTCCGCCGGTGACAAGGTAATCACTGCGGTCGCCCAGAGACTGCAGCGCGTCATTCCCGAAACCGGGATCGTTGCGCGCATCAGCGGCGACGAATTCGCGATGGTCATCAAGAACTGCGAAGACGATGTCTGGCTGGAATACATCCTCGACCAGGTGCAGGACGAAATCAGCCGTCCGATCATGATCGGGCGCCGTGAACTTCACGCCAGCCTCTCGATGGGCGCAGCCATTGCCCCGCGCGACGGCAACGATCCGGACGAGCTGCTGCGCAAGGCCGATATCGCGCTTTATGATGCCAAGGCAAACGGCCGGAACCGCCGTTCCTTCTTCGAACCGAACATGGAACATCACGTCCAGTCCAAGGACCGGCTGTCCCGCGAACTTCGGCTGGCGCTCAAGAACGACGAACTGACACTTGCCTACCAACCTCAGTCCGACACATCGGCCAAGCGGATCGTCAGCGTCGAAGCGCTGGCTCGCTGGACCAAGGAAGACGGCACCGTCATTTCCCCGGCGCAGTTCATTCCGGTGGCCGAGGAAACCGGCCTGATCAACGAACTGGGCATCTGGGTGCTCAACAAGGCCTGCGCCAAGGCGCACGAATGGCCCGGCATCACCGTTTCGGTCAACGTTTCGCCAAACCAGTTCAAGCATCCGCGGTTCGTCGAAAAGGTGATGGCGATCCTTGCCGCCAACAACCTGCCGCCACAGCGCCTGGAAATTGAAGTCACCGAAAGTGTTTTCGCAGGCCGCAACGATTCGGTGCTGAAGGCCCTGCGCAGGCTGAAGAACCTGGGCGTGAAGGTTGCGCTCGATGACTTCGGCTCAGGTTATTCCAGCCTCAGCTACCTGCGCCGCTTCCCTTTCGACACGCTCAAGATCGACCGGGATTTCGTTTCCGACATGAACGGCAACGCCGAAGCCGAGGCCATCCTGGTATCGATCATCCAGCTCGGCAAAGCGCTTGGCATGACCATTGTTGCAGAAGGCATCGAGACGCTGGAACAGATCCGTTTCCTGCAGGCACACGACTGCAACCGAATGCAGGGCTATTACATTTCCCGGCCGCTGACGGACACCGCCCTGACCGCGTTCCTGGACGAATTTCACCGCGTCGGTACGCCCGGTTACGGTACAGACCTGAGCTATCAGGTACGCGCGGCGGAAGCTTGACGACACTTCGTAAGGGCAAATGCCTGCCCGTCAGCCCTTCGATTTGTTCTGGAACGACCTTTAAACGCTACCAGGCTCAAAGACCCAGCAACGGACGGAGCCTGGCGGCAAACCCGTGAAAGCTCGCAAAGGGAGCCGTCTCGGCCAATGTCAGCCAGTCCTGCTCTACCCCGGCAGCCAGCTTCAGGCCAGCGTGACCGAATTCCGCACGCACCATATCCCTGAACCAGGCAACATGCTGCGCTTTGCGTTGGCGTTGCAAGGCCTCGCCTGACGCGATGTGCGCATGGTGGCGCGTCCAGTGGTCAACCAGATCATCAACACCGCTGAGGGTTTGCGCGGAGACTTCGCACACAGGCACCTTCCACCCTGCAGTGCTGTCGGTATCGCTCAATGACAGGGCGCCCGCGACATCCGAGGCAGCCCGACGGGCAAGCACACCCATATCTGCCTTGGTGACAGCCACGATATCCGGCAGCTCCATGATGCCGGCCTTCATGAACTGCAGACTGTCACCCGATCCGGGCTGGATACACAGAACAACCGTGTCGACAGCCTGCTTCAGGTCCCCTTCCGATTGTCCGATACCAACGGTTTCAACGATCACGCAGTCGCACACGCACCGGAGAACGGCAATTGCCGCAACCGCATGATCGGAGAGGCCCCCGAGGCGATCTCGCGCCGCCATGGAGCGGACGAAGACGCCATCGTCGGATGGATCGGTTTTCAGGCGGGTTCGGTCACCCAGAAGGGCACCACCGGTCACCGCGGAAGACGGATCAATCGCAAGCACAGCCACAGTCTGCCCTGCCGACCGGCACGCCTTGATGAGCGCGTCGGTCAGACTTGATTTGCCGACGCCGGGCGGACCGGTGAGGCCCAACACTTTCGCGGAGGCTTCACCGGCGGCCGAATCCAGAAAAGCCGCGGTTTCGGCGTCCTCCGCATGGCTTTCCAGCCGGCTGAGAACCCGCGCGAGCTGCCTCTTGCCACCCGCGCGCAAGGTGTCCAGCTGGGGGTAAGCATCGCTCACACCGCGCTCCCCTTGGCCTCGACCGGAGTTTTCCGCCCCATTCAGCTTCCGGACTTGAATTTCAAGGCCGCCTGAGCTGCAGCCAGGCGGGCAATCGGCACACGGAACGGCGAGCAGGAGACGTAGTCTAGACCGACGCCTTCGCAGAAGGAGATCGAGGCCGGATCACCGCCATGCTCCCCGCAAATGCCAAGCTTGATGTCGGGACGGGTCGACCGGCCGCGTTCAACGCCGATCTTGATAAGCTCACCCACGCCTTCCTGGTCGAGCGAAACGAACGGATCCTGCTCCAGCAGGCCGCGCGTCTGATACGTCCCCAGGAAGGAAGCCGCATCATCGCGCGAGATACCGAACGTGGTCTGCGTAAGATCGTTGGTACCGAAGGAGAAGAACTCGGCAGACTGTGCGATTTCCGCCGCTTTCAGGGCGGCGCGCGGCAGTTCCACCATGGTGCCGATCTGGTATGTCAGTTCCGCTCCGGTTTCGCTCATCACGGCTTTTGCCATGGCCTCGATGCTCTGGCGTACGAGGTCGAGTTCTCCCTTGAGGCCGACCAGCGGAACCATGATTTCCGGAACCACCGGTGCGCCGGTTATCTTGGCAGCCTCGACAGCCGCCTCGAAGATGGCCCGGGCCTGCATTTCGGCGATTTCCGGATAGGAAACCAGCAGACGGCAGCCGCGATGGCCGAGCATCGGGTTGAATTCTTCCAGTGCCAGCGCCCTGTCGCGAAGCAACTCCGGATCGGCGCCCATGGCTTTTGCGACGTCCGCCAGTTCCTCTTCCGATTTCGGCAGGAATTCGTGCAGTGGCGGATCCAGCAGACGGATCGTTACCGGCAGGCCGTGCATGATTTCGAAGAGATCGGTAAAGTCCTGCCGCTGCATCGGTAAGAGTTTTGCAAGTGCTGTCCGGCGTCCGGCTTCGGTCTCGGCCAGGATCATCTCGCGCACGGCAATGATACGCTCGCCTTCGAAGAACATGTGCTCGGTGCGGCAAAGGCCAATACCTTCAGCGCCGAACTCCCGCGCAACCTTGGCGTCTTGCGGCGTTTCCGCGTTGGTGCGCACGCGCATGCGGCGCACCTTGTCGGCCCAGCCCATCAGTGTGCCGAAATCGCCGGAGAGCGTCGGCTGCAGCATCTCGACCTCACCAACCAGAACCTGTCCGGTGGCTCCATCGATGGTGATGATGTCACCTTCCTTCAACTGCCGTCCGGCAGCATTGATCACACCGTTGCGATAGTCGATCCGCAGCATCCCAGCCCCGGCGACACAGGGCTTGCCCATGCCGCGCGCCACCACGGCCGCGTGGCTTGTCATGCCGCCCCGGCTGGTCAGAATACCCTCGGCCGCATGCATGCCATGGATGTCTTCCGGGCTGGTTTCCACGCGAACAAGAATGACCTTGCGCCCCTCCGCCTTGGCTTTTTCCGCTTCGTCGGAGGAAAAGACGATGGCACCGGATGCAGCGCCGGGAGAGGCCGGCAGGCCGGTTGTGATCACATCGCGCTTTGCTTTCGGATCAATTGTCGGGTGCAGGAGCTGGTCGAGCGCAGCAGGCTCCACGCGGCCAATGGCCTCTTCCTCACCCAACAGCCCTTCGGCTACCATGTCGACCGCGATCTTCAGCGCCGCCTTGGCGGTGCGCTTGCCCGACCGGGTCTGCAGCATCCAAAGCTTGCCCTTCTCGATCGTGAACTCCAGGTCCTGCATGTCCCTGTAATGGGCTTCCAGCTTGGCACAATAGGTCTGGAATTCGGCAAATGCCTCCGGCATCAGCGCTTCCAGCGACGGGCTGGAAGACCCGGCCCCGATGCGGGCCTTCTCGGTAATATCCTGCGGTGTCCGGATGCCGGCAACCACGTCCTCGCCCTGTGCATTGACCAGGAACTCGCCATAAAGGGCGTTTTCGCCAGTGGAAGGGTTCCGGGTAAAGGCGACGCCGGTCGCAGAGCTCTCGCCCATGTTGCCGAACACCATGGCCTGAACGTTGACGGCAGTTCCCCAGGAGGACGGCAGATCGTGCAGGCGGCGATACGTCACGGCACGCGGCACCATCCAGGAACTGAAGACCGCACCGATCGCGCCCCAGAGCTGCTCCTGCGGATCCTGCGGGAACGGCTTTTCCAGTTCTTCTTCCACCAGCGCCTTGAACTTCTCGATGATGCCCAGCCAGGCATCCGCATCGATTTCGGTATCGAGCGTCAGTTCATTGCGTTCCTTGTACTCTTCCAGAATTTCTTCAAACTCATGGTGGTCGAGGCCCAGCACCACGTCGGAATACATCTGGATGAAGCGGCGGTAGCTGTCGTAGGCGAAACGCCTGTCTCCCGCCTCTTGCGCGATCGCTTCCACCGTCTGGTCGTTAAGGCCGAGGTTCAGGACGGTATCCATCATGCCGGGCATGGAAACACGGGCACCGGAGCGTACGGAAACAAGCAGCGGCCGTTCCGGGTCACCAAACTTGCGGTTGGTCGCCTCACCGACCTTGTCCAGCGCTTCGGCAACCTGTGCCGTCAGAGCGTCCGGATAGGATTTGTCATGCTCGTAGTACCAGGTGCAGACTTCCGTGGTGATGGTGAAGCCCGGTGGCACGGGCAGACCCAGGCTGCTCATTTCGGCAAGGTTTGCGCCCTTCCCACCGAGAAGATTACGCATATTCGCTGCACCTTCTGCAGCACCATTGCCGAAACTGTAGACCCACTTGGTCATCTGATACTCTCCTCGCCTAGTTCGGTCTGCGGCGTCTCGCGCGCAGCCAACTCGCATTATCATTCCGGCAGCAATCGGGCCGCACCGGCACCAGATCTTTTTGCACCGCACATTCCTGCTACGGCAACTGCTTGTCTTCAAGCCCTTTTTCAGCGAAACCGGTTATGATTGGTCGTAAGTCTTAGCATTTCCGACGTTGAGCAAAATCAAAAGGATTTAAACCCGCAGAAAGTTATCCCGGGCGCCTTGCCGGTCAGCCTTAAAGACGCCATTGTCAAAGGTAATAAGCAGTAAACCCACCAGATTCAGGGACAGAAGTGCGAACAATGATGACAAATCCGACCGGTGCCGTTTCGACCAGGGATCGCAGCCCTCTCCGCCGGAAACTGCTTGCGCTGGTCAGCGTGCTCGCCCTTCTTCCCGCTACCGCACTTGCCGAAACGAGCACCGAACCGGAAACACTTGGCACACCGTCCGATCTGCCGTTCACGCTGTCCGGCAGCTACCTTTCCGGCCGCCTCGCCGGTTTCCAGAAAGACTACGCCCAGGCAGCGGCGTTTTACGAAGAAACCCTGGCCGCCGACCCGAGCAATACGATGCTGCTCGAACGCACCTTCCTCCTGAAGTTGGCCAATGGCGATGTCGAACAGGCCGTTGTCTACTCCAAGGAGCTGGAAAGCGCCGGTCTGCAGAATTTCCTCGCACAGCTGACGCTCGGTGCTCAGGAGATGCTGGACGGCCGCTATGAAAAGGCCAACGAAGAACTTGAGCGGGGCCGGAACGGCCCGCTCGCGCAGCTTTCCATTGGCATCTCCCGCGCCTGGACGCTTTATGGCAGCGGCAAGATCGACGAAGCCGTCGCGATGATTGACGGACTTGAGGGACCAGACTGGTTCGAAGTGTTCAAGTCCACCCACAAGGCACATCTTCTGTTTGCCGCCGGGCGTAACCAGGAAGCACTGGAAGCCGCCGAGAGCGCCTATGCCATCGACCAGGGTGCCCTGCGCGTCGTGGACGCCTACACCCGCCTTCTGGCCGCCAACGGACGCCAGAAGGAAGCACTTGATGCGCTCGATCAATACGATGCGCAATTCCGCGGTCACCCCAAGCTTGACCAGACCCGAGAGGCTATCAGCAGCGGTGAGATCATTCCGCCGCTCGTTACTGATCCGGCAGCCGGCATGGCGGAAATCCTCTATGGCCTTGGTGCCGTAATCGGCCGCGATGGCGGTGAAGAGCTTTCGACCTCCTATCTGCAGCTTGCGCTCTACCTCGATCCGAAGGCCGAATTTGCAGCCATTGCACTCGGCAGTGTCTTTGAGCGGATGGAGCAGCCGGAACGGGCCATCGAAGCCCTGATGATGGTGCCCGATGACAGCGTGCTGAAGCGCGAAGCCGAAATCCAGGTTGGCATGAACTACAATGCCCTGGAGATGGTGGATGAAGCCCGCAGCCATCTGGAAGAGCTTATCAAACAGGATCCCTCGGATCTTGAAGCCGTGATCGCACTTGGCAACATCCTGCGTGCACACGAAATCTACGAGGACGCCGAGGCAACCTACACCAAGGGCATCGACACCATTTCCGAACTGCAAAGTCAGCATTGGCTGATGCTTTATTTCCGCGGTATCGCCCGGGAAAGACTGGGAAAATGGGAACTTGCCGAAGCCGACTTCCGCAAGGCGCTTGAACTTAACGAGGATCAGCCACTCGTGCTCAACTATCTCGGCTATTCCCTGGTCGACCAGGGCCTGAAGCTGGATGAAGCCCTGGGCATGATCAAGAAAGCCGTCGAACTGCGGCCAACAGACGGATACATCGTCGACAGCCTTGGCTGGGTTTATTTCCGTCTTGGCCGCTACGAAGAAGCGGTGAAGGAACTCGAGCGAGCTATCGAGCTTCGCCCGGCGGATCCGGTCATTAATGATCACCTGGGCGATGCCTACTGGATGGTCGGTCGTCGCAACGAGGCAAGGTTCCAGTGGAACCACGCCCGCGACCTGGGACCGGACGCAGAGGAATTGCCGAAAATTCTGGAAAAGATTGCCGAAGGCCTGAAGGAGGTTCCGGGAACGGATGCCGCCAAAGCCGAGACCGGCAAAAACGGCGGCTAACCGGACACACCCATGGCCCTCGCCTCAAAGTCTTCCCCCCGGGTGGAGCTGGCCCGGGCCAAGGTGAATCTGGCACTGCATATTACAGGTCGGCAGCCGGACGGATATCATCTGCTGGATTCGCTCGTGGTCTTCCCCCAGATCGGCGACAGGCTGGCGATAGAAGCTGCCGGTGAGCTCGACCTGCAAGTCGAAGGCCCGTTTGCGCGAGACCTGACGGGCCCGGTCGACGACAACCTCATCCTGAAGGCCGTGCGTAGCTTCGCCGAAAAGGCCGGTATTGATGTTCCACAGGTTCGTCTGACACTCACCAAACGCCTGCCTGTCGCTTCCGGCATCGGCGGCGGCTCCAGCGATGCAGCAACCACCTTGCGCCTCCTGGAAGACTTCACCGGTATCTATCTTGCCGAGGAAGATCTGCATGCGCTGGCGCTGACGCTTGGGGCGGATGTGCCGGTTTGCCTGTTTCCGGAACCCCAGATCATGCGCGGCATCGGCGGCGACCTGAGTGCCGGTCCGGACCTTCCGCCTTGCGGTATCGTGCTTGTAAACCCGAGGGTCGGCGTATCCACTCCTGAAGTCTTCAAATCCATGGAACAGCGGGACAACGCTCCCATGGATCTCATGCCGGAAAAGTTTGAAACGCTGGCCTCGCTGGTCGCCTATCTGGCAAGCTGCCGCAACGATCTGCAGGACCCGGCCAAGGGTCTGTGTCCTGAAGTCGGTCAGGTTCTGTCCGAGCTGGAATCCGATACCCGCATCGACCTTGCAAGGATGTCCGGCTCCGGTGCGACCTGCTTCGGCCTGTGTGAGTTGAATGCCGCCATGGACGTCGAGCGTGCATTGCGCAGCAGCCATCCCGACTGGTGGATCGCCTCCGGGCCGCTCTCCTGACAAAACGCAGAGTTGGCTTTTTTAAAAAAAAGCCGCCATTTCAAAAATGGCGGCGTTTCAATTTCATCAGAAAAACAAAGACTTGTAAGCGTTAGCTCACACGCGAGATGCAGAAGGCAACAGCATCACCAAGCGCATCGCTGTGCGCACCGGACGGCAACGTGTCCAGGGCAGCAAGAGCCTTGTTGCCGTAGTCCTTCGCCCGCTCGACCGTTTCAGACAAGGCGTCGTATTTCTTCAAAAGCTCGATGGCCTGTTCCAGATCACCATCCTGGATTTCCTCGCCTTCCAGACAACGTCGCCAGAAGTCGCGGTCTGCATCAGTGCCACGGGCAACGGCCAATACCACCGGCAGTGTGATCTTGCCTTCGCGGAAATCGTCGCCGACATCCTTGCCGAGATCTGCGGAAGAGCCACCATAGTCGAGCGCGTCGTCTACTAGCTGGAACGCATAGCCGAGTTCCATACCGTAGGTCCGCGCGGCCCGCTTCATTTCGACTGACTGCCCGGCAATCACGGGGCCGACTTCGGCGGCAGCGGCAAACAGAGCGGCGGTCTTGGCCTCGATCACCCGCAGATAGTCTGCTTCGGTCGTGGCGATGTTCTTTGCAGCGCCAAGCTGCAGCACTTCGCCTTCGGCAATGACTGCGGATGCCGTGGAGAGGATGCGCAGCGCTTCCAGCGAACCGACATCGACCATCATCTTGAAGGCCTGTCCGAGCAGATAGTCGCCGACAAGAACACTTGCCTGGTTTCCCCAGAGCTTGCGCGCTGCAAGCTTGCCCCGACGCATGTCGCTTTCGTCCACGACATCGTCATGCAACAGCGTGGCGGTATGCATGAACTCCACGCTGGCCGCCAGCGTGACATGACCATCGCCCTGGTAGCCGAACATCTCGGCACAGGCCAGCGTCAGCATCGGCCGGAGCCGCTTGCCGCCTGAGGAAATCAGGTGTTTGGCGATTTCCGGGATCAATTCAACATTCGATCCTGCCTTCGACAGGATCAGATCGTTGACCTCGCCCATGCCGCCGGACACCAGATCAACGAGCGACTGAATGCTCGGACGGCGCGGCTGATCGTCTGTATAAGTTGCAACAACGGCCACTAATGGCACTCCCTGAATATTTGTGCGGACAATATGTTGCGAACGCCTTCGGGGCAAGCCGCCAATCCATTGACAAACTGTTGAAATGCCGCAATCAGCTGGTTTTGCTGTAAACGGGTCGGATGAGGCTTTCTGTTCGACCGCAGGACATGGACCGCTAACGCCGGGAATCTTATGGAAGAACTAGTCAGAACAAACGATCCCGTCCTGATTTCCTTTCTGGAATCGATTCTTGAAGATGCCGGCATCAAACATTTTGTCGCAGACGGCAATATGAGCATTCTGGAAGGTTCGCTGGCCATGATACCGCGCCGCATACTTGTCGATTCAGACCAGATCCAGATGGCGCGCAAGCTGGTGCGAGACGCCGGTCTGGAACATGAACTGCGCCCGGAAAGCGGCCGGGCCTGACATGACTTCGCCGACGGACAGCACCGAATGCACATCTCAGGAAACAACCCATGACGCTTTTCTGGGCGGCAAGGTCTATGTGCATCAGCCCAAGCGTGGCCGGCACAGGGCTGGCCTTGACGCGGTTTATCTTGCGGCGGCCCTGCCGGATGGTACCCGGGGACATGTCATCGACCTTGGCGCAGGTGTCGGCACCGCCGGGTTTTGTGCCGCGGCGCGCTTGCCGGATATTCGGGTAACGCTGGTTGATATAGACGAGACCGTGCTCGCCCTCGCCCGTCGCGGCCTTGAAGACCCCGCCAATGGCGCGTTTTCCAGCCGTGTCTCCCTTCTGGAAGCTGATATTACGGCCAAGGGAAGTGCGCGCCACGCAGCCGGTCTTACCCCCGCATTGGCGGACCATGCCATCATGAACCCGCCCTACTATGAGGCGGACCGCTTCCGGGCATCGCCCAACAGTGCTCGTGCCGGCGCGCATATGCTCGATGACCGGGGACTGGAGCCATGGGCGAAAACAGCAACGGATATTGTCAAGGAAGGCGGCAGCCTGACCGTCATCTTTCGGGCAGACGGTCTGCAGGAACTGTTGAGCGTTCTCAAGGGCCGGTTCGGCGCAATTGAAGTCATTCCGCTTCGTCCGAGACCGGAAGCGGCAGCAACACGTGTTCTGCTGCGCGCCATTCGCGCCAGCAAGGCCCCCTTGCGGCTGATGCCGGGGTTCGTATTGCATGAGGGGGACGGATCCGAATTCACCCCTCAGTCAAAAGCCGTCATGCGTGATGGCGAAGGACTTGGCCTCAGCGCGCGCTGATTCCTGTCCCGCCTATCTCAGTGCACCACGATTTCTCCGTCCGCGTAGCGGAAATCAACCGGCGAGATCAGGGTCTGATGCGCAACGCGAACGGAATGGATGCGACCTTCTATCTCCCGTTCCCAGAACACGAGAAACCTGGTCAATTCGGGAAATTTCGGCGCCAGGTCTTCCGTTTGCCACAGGAAACTCTGCAGCAACTTCGGATGATCAGGCAGACGGTAGAGGATTTCCGCCGTCATCAGTCCATAGCCGAGAAGGCGTTTTTCAAAGTCAGAGCTGGTTTTCATGCCAATCCTTTCTTCTGTGCAAAGAAAGATTGTCACGGAAATCTGGTTAACCAAACCCGACTTTTGGATATTTACTGTTTAAAAACAGCAATTTAGCAGCACTCTACAGGCACTGCTAACAACAGGAGCCTTGGGCCGCAAAATGCATCATTTCACTTGGATGGTGGTCAGATACCCCAGAAAGGCGTCGATGTCATCCGGCTCCAGCGCAAATTCCGGCATGTTGTCATGTGCCGTCACGATGCCTTCCGCCAATGGCTCTTCCAGGCTTTCCAGCGGATACCGGCTGGAAAGATCACGAAAGGCGGGCGCACCGGCCTGTGCACTCTGGTCGTCACGGCCGACTGCATGGCAGGTAGCACAATGGATTTCCGCCAGCTCGCGGCCGGTCGCAACGCTCACCGGATCCGTCGGATAAGCTCCGTCAGAAGCCAGGGCAGACGATGCTCCAAACAGGATGACGGCGACACCAAAAAACGGTTTGCTGCGCGACACTCTACTTCCCTCCCTTGAATCAGTTTCGCTTTTATAGAAGGTTCGAAAACAGAAACCCATTAGGGGGAACACGGTGGCCACGAAAAATGTGCCTTCAACACCAATGTTCTCGACGCCAGTATCTCTATATAACCGGGATCACCACCCGTTCACCGGAGGAAACATGAACCAGTTGCCGGCTTCCATTGACGACACTCTCGCCCTGATGGATCAGGCGGGCTACGTGGCCGACCGGTCGCTTGCCACCGTTCTGCATCTGGCCCTGAAGATGAAACGCCCCCTGTTTCTGGAAGGCGAAGCCGGTGTCGGCAAGACAGAAATTGCCAAGGTCCTGTCGTCGACCCTCGGAAGAGACCTGATCCGCCTGCAATGCTATGAAGGCCTCGACGTCGCCTCCGCGGTCTATGAGTGGAACTACCCCGCTCAGATGGTCGAAATCCGTGTCGCGGAAGCAGCCGGCGATACTGACCACTCCGAGCTTTCCAAATCGATATTCGACGAACGCTTCCTGATCAAGCGCCCCGTGCTGCAGGCGCTCGAACCTTCGCTGGCAGGCGCGCCGGTGTTTTTGATCGACGAACTCGACCGGGCGGACGAAGCGTTCGAAGCCTTTCTTCTGGAAGTTCTGGCCGATAACCAGGTGACGATTCCCGAGCTCGGCACCGTGAAGGCAGCAGAGCCGCCCATCGTCATCATCACGACCAACCGCACGCGTGAAATTCACGATGCCCTGAAGCGCCGCTGTCTCTACCACTGGGTCGACTATCCCGATGCCGAGCGCGAGCTGGAGATTGTCCGCCGCAAGGTTCCCGGCGCCGCCCAGCGCCTTGCAAGCGAAGTGGTTGCTTTCGTGCAGAAGCTGCGCGCTGACGAGGATCTTTTCAAGCAACCCGGTGTCGCCGAAACGCTGGACTGGGCGACAGCTCTTTCCGAACTCAACGAAATGGCGCTCGATCCGGACATGGCATCCGACACACTTGGCGTTCTGTTGAAATACCAGGACGACATCGAACGCGTCCGCGGCTCCAAAGTGCGCCAGATGATCGACGACATCCGCAAGGACGCTCCGCACCAGCAATCCATGCCCGCGGTTTGAACAGGTGACAAGAACACAATGGGCCCGTCGCACTCATCCGGGAGGCTGCAATGACGCCCTCTCCTGAGTTGCGATCGCGGATCACGGACAACATCGTCTATTTCGCGCGAACGCTGCGCAAGGCGGGCGTTCCCGTCGGCCCCGCCTCCGTGGTGGATGCGGTTGCAGCCGTGGAAGTCTCCGGCATCGAAAACCGTGAGGACCTCTACTGGACACTGCATGCGGTCTTCGTGCGCAAACGTGAACAGAAGGTGCTGTTCGACGAGGCCTTCCGGATCTACTGGCAAAGCCGTGGATTGATCGAGAAGATGCTGGCGATCCTGTCGCCGGTCGCCCCGCCCAGAGGTGAGCCTGAAAAACCGAAGGCCGGCCAGACACGGGTCTCGCAGGCGTTTCAGGCAGCGCAAGAGCGGGTCGCAGAGGAAACCGTTCCCCAGATCGAAATCGATGCAAAGTTCACCGTCTCCGGCAAGGAATTGCTGCAGACCAAGGACTTCGCGCAGATGACGTCGGATGAAATTACCGAAGCCAAGCTGGCGCTCAGGGCCATGACAATGCCTTTGGACAAGATCAGACTTCGTCGCCTCAAGCCGGCGTCCAGAGGAAAAGTCGATCCACGCCGAACCTTGCGCGCCTCCATGCGGGCCGGTGGTGACATAATTGACCTGAAGTTCCGCAAACCGGCGGAAAAACGGCCGCCGCTTGTCGCCCTTTGCGATATCTCCGGAAGCATGAGCCAGTACTCCAGGCTTCTGCTGCATTTCCTGCATGGTCTGACCGTGGAACGGCGGGATGTACACACATTCCTGTTTGGCACCCGTTTGACGAACGTCACGAGGCAATTGCGCATGAAGGATCCTGACGAGGCCCTGGAAGCTTGCTCGTCAGGTGTCGAGGACTGGTCGGGTGGCACCCGCATCGCCTCTGCGCTGCATGATTTCAACCGGCATTGGTCTCGCCGTGTGCTGTCGGGACAGCCGACCGTACTGCTGATCACCGACGGCTTGGAGCGCGATACAGACGAGGATCTTGAGCGGGAAATGGACCGGCTGCACCGCTCTTGCCGTCGACTGATCTGGCTTAATCCCCTGCTGCGCTTCGAAGGCTTCGAAGCAAAGGCAAAGGGTATCCGCGCCATGCTGCCGAATGTGGACGAATTCCGAGCGGTTCATTCACTCGACGCGGTCGCCGATCTTGTCGCTGCGTTGTCAGGTTCAGGCGGTCGCGAAAGCAGTGCCAATCCGAAGCGTTGGCTGAAACCGTAAACTGGTAGCCCATTGCGCAGACGTGTCCAATTGACATTCAAAAGTCAGGATGACGGCGCCTGACTGGCCTGGTTTGATGCAGGTTGGAAGCAGGTGATTTTCTGCCTCAAAATGACGGCACTAACAAAGAGACCCTGCCAGCTTCGTGTTGGGGCACTAGAAGTTGACAGGGTCATTTGAGAGGTCGTTTGCAGGCCTCGGACCCACCATATATTCAATTTCATGAAACTAAATGCGACATGCTGCCTCTGCGGCAGGGTGTGCGCTGCCGCATGAACTTGGCCTCGAAACCGCGATTAAACTGCGCTACACTTTTGTGGTGTGAAACAACCGTTACTTCTTGAATTTGCTACCGCGTTATGACCAGGAACAATAATCAGGATCTCGACAAAACAGTCTACCATCAAGTGATTGGCTGTTCGCTTCTGCTCGTCATCCTGTTTGGTCTCGGACACAACGTCTATCTTTCTTCCGGCGATCCCTTTTCCGGCCCAAAACCGTCTACTCATCCAATCACAGCACTTGGTTTTCTCATTCTGGCCGGAGCTATCTTCTTTCGCCAGCAATGGGCGCACTCAGTCTGGCTCAGGGGTACCCTGTGCTGCCTGATGATCCTGCTCTCGGGCCTTCGTATTGCCGAGAGCCTGTTTCCGGATCAGATCACGCTATTTGCCGACAGCTGGCTGTCCCATTCGCTGGAATCGGTCAATATGTACGGCCGGTTCTCGATTGAAACGGCTCTGTTCCTGTTTTGCTGCTTCAGTTTCGAGCTTTCCCAGGAACGGCATACGGTCGTCAGGCTGCTTCTGGTGTCTGTTTGCCTGGCCGTATTGTCGTTCGGCTTTGCGGAAACAGTCTACGCATTCTTTCTGTGGGGGAACGAACTGTCGATGATCACGCAATTCGGCATGTGGCTGGTGTCGGTAGACCTCCTGATCCAGATGCGCAATCAGGCTCCTTTCCAGAGCGTGATGCAACCGGGCAGATCAAATTTCCACCGTCAGTTCACCGCGCTTGCTCTTTACCTGCTGCCCATGATCATCGGCACGGTCGTGCTTCATAAAATGCAGATTTCCCCCTCCGAGCAGGCCCCGTTCGAGCTGTTCTTCGCGGGAACAAGCTGCCTGCTACTGGGTGTCGTCCTGATGCTGGGAACCTATCTGGACCGGAAGAAACCCCCGGAAAATGCCTGGTCGGCACCGTCATCCGGACGCAATGGCAAGCGAGACAGGTAAGACTGATCTCCTCGCCAGTTACCGGCTAGCCAACGAATGCACTCGGCTGGTTCAAGGCAATGCCACCACAGGCGTTCGAACCGTTACCCTTTGAAACAGGTCCTCGATGTCGTGATTGGCCATCCGGATGCAGCCATAAGAAACCGCGCGCCCGATGGAGCCCGGCCGGTTGGTGCCGTGAATGGCGTAGTTACCGTTGGACAGCGTCATAGCGGCAACGCCCATCGGGTTGTTGGGCGCGCCACCGCGAATGACCGTCGGCAAATGCGGAAAGTCTCGACGGACTTCGTCCGACGGAGCCCAGTCGGGCTTCACGTATTTAGCCGTTATGAATGCCTGTCCGGTCCAGGATTTTTGCCGTTTGCCGACTGCAACCCTGTAGCGGATCGCCCTGTTGGCGCCGAGCACCAGATAAAGCCGTTTTTCGGAATTCTTTATCACGATAGTTCCGGCGCGAAAGCGGGCATCCGAGAAGCCCACCACTTCGGCGGCATCGGCAGACTTTGGCGGAACACTGATTGCAACAAACATCATCAAAGGAATGAAAACGCGGAACAAGGAGACCAGACGCATTACAAACTCCATGCAGTTGCGCCGAGATTACCTTGCCCCTTCCCTTGAAAGAACCGGGACAGGCCTATTTTCTTACCAAAAGGTTAATCAGCACTCCAACGTGAAGAGACAATTCGGCCAGCCAACTGGTATCTGGGGGTGAGCGAATACCAGTCGAACAATCGCATCTTTGCCTGTGACAGGCGTCACCGCGTCTGACGGAGCCTCATGAGATAGTGCGTCCATGGCTCGAAGAGAGAGCCTGAGTTTAAAACTTGCGGAACATGGCCGCACCAGTTGCATCGTTGATCTTGTTCAAGGACCTGTCGAATGACCCAAACATCTGCCACGACACGCGGCTTCAAACGCCCCTTTCGAAAAACCGTCGCAACCTTCGCCTGTCTTGTCGCACTCGCCGCGGCACCTTTGCCTTCATTCGCCGGATCTTTGACTGGCACCTACCTGCTGTCACCGGCTCAACTGGCCACCGGCTTTTCTGTCCGGGTCCTCGGACGCGGCCCTGTCACGGGTGAATTCAAGACCGTATCCGGCAAGATGACACTGGACCAAAACCGCCCGGAAAAGAGCCAGGTGGTCGTGAAGGTCGACCTGAGAAGTGTTCACACGAACAACGACAAGGTTACAGGTTTTCTGAAGAGTTCGGCCATGTTTGATGTCGCCAACCACCCGGTGGCCACATTCCAGAGCACCCGGGTTCATATTACCGGCCAGAACACGGCAGAAGTCGAGGGTGTCTTGAACCTTCGCGGAAAGCAGAAACGCACCAAGCTTTCGGTGAAGATTACCGACAGCAAGGCCAACGGTCAGGTCGGGTTCGAAGTGTCAGGCGGGTTTTTCCGCAGCCTCTACGGCATGGATGCCGGTTTGCCGATCTACGCCGACAAGGTCAATCTCGAGATCAGAGGCACCGGAAAACGTAGCTGACCTACACCATTTGCCTTGTATTCCTGAGAAGCACGCGTGCCTGCAAGGGCCGCGTGCTCTTGCATTATGGGGCAGATCTAGCGGGCTTCTGGCACACCATTGCGCCACTCATAGACAATGTAGTCCGGCAGATTGCTGTCACCGTTGCCATCGAAGGTTACATCTCCGAGCACCGTGTCGAAGGTTCCTTCCTGAAGAGCAGTCGCCACGCCTTGCAACGCCGTACCACCAGCGACCTCGACAGCCTGTGCCCAGGCCTGAATTGCGGCATAGGTCGTCAATGTGAAACGATCCGCGGAACCTCCCGCCGCTTCCAGATCAGCGACCAGTTCCTGCGCTTCGGGGCGATCCCGGGGGATCTCCGGATAGGTCAGCAAGGTTCCATTCCCCGCCTCACCTGTTACGGACCAATAGTCTTCCGTCATCAGTGCATCACCGGCCACCAGCACCGCGCCCAACCGCTGACGGTCCATCTCCAGCTTTATCAGCCCCGCTTCCGGGTGATAACCGCCCAGGTAAACAACATCGACAGCCTGAAGCTTCAGTTGCGACACGAGGCTGCGGAAATCGTCACCGCCTGCGTCAAACCCCAACGCCATGCTCTCGCTGGTTCCCAGCTCGTTCACGACCGCCTTGACCGCGTCGGCAAGACCTTTGCCGTAGGCTGTCTTGTCATGCAGAATTGCAATTCGTTTGTCGCCGAATTCATTCACCAGCAACTTGCCGGCCACGTCCGCCTGCCGGTCATCCCTCGGGGCAAGACGGAAGATGCCTTCGCCTTGCCGCTCGTCAGTGAATTTCGGCAGGGTCGTTGCCGGTGACATCTGAACGATCCCCGCTCCGGCATAGACTTCAGCGGCTGCAATAGAGCTGCTGAAACAAAGATGGCCGGCAACAAAGACAACGTCTCTGCCGATCAACTGGTTGGCCACGGCCACAGCCTGGTCCGCATCACAACCATCGTCGACGGTTTCCAGCACCAGTGTCTCGCCATTGACCCCGCCGGCCGCATTGAGGTCGGCAACCGCCTTTTCCGCGCCCATACGCATTTCTTCACCGAAAGCAGCAAACTGCCCTTTCATCGGCCCGGCAACAGCGATCCGGATGTCGGCGACAGCAGGTGTCGCAACAACGCTGTAAGCCAGGAGGCCAGCACTGGCCAGAAACTGCTGAAAAGTCATTCGTCTCCCCAAGATCCGGTGATCGCCCCCTACCCCTAGCGCGGCCCGGTCCCCAGCTCAATCCGCACTTGTGGCTTAGGTGGCAAATGCGGAACACCTGCCCCATATGAATTCATGAGCTTTCCGGCCCACGACTTCGGTTGGATGGTTTTACGAGGCCTTCCGACGCGCGTTCATAAGGTGTTGACCTTGAAATATCAGAAAAACCCGTCTGCCCCATGTCGAGCACAGCATGGTCTAGGCATCCTTTCCGTGGCCGCCTAAACTCCCGTCCGCGTCCGACAGACGAATGATTCCCGCTGAGCCGCCCAGGAGCCGACTTGATGTCCCCAACCTCTTCAGAATCCGAAGACCAGGACAGGCTTCCCCTGGAGACCGCCATTTTTCGGGAAGCCATGAGCCGGATTGCTGCAGCCGTCCACGTGGTGACCACTGACGGCCCCGGCGGCCGAATGGGGGCAACCGTTTCGGCTGCCTGCTCAGTCAGTGACGAGCCCGCCAGCATTCTGATCTGCCTGAACAGGAAAACACGCATCCATGGCGCGGTTCTCGAAAACCGCTGCTTCTGCCTCAACACGCTCAGCGACGATCACGAAGAAATTTCCGACACCTTTGCCGGGCGAGACAAGCTGGACATGCCACAACGGTTCGAGAAAGGCGACTGGACAAGTCTGGCCACTGGCTGCCCCGCCCTCGACAGCGCGCGTCTCAGCGTCGATTGCGAAGTCTATTCAGTCACCGAAATGGGGACGCATTCGATCATCGTCGGCACCGTGACCGACCTTCGGATGACCGATCCCGGCAAATCCCTTCTCTATGTCCGCCGCGGCTACAAAAGCCTCGACACCTGACACGCAGCCGATCACACTCCTTATCGTCCACCTTCAATCGAGGACCGTCTGCCCATGGCCGGTTTACGCAACCTGATCACCGATGTCCCGGGCCTCAAGGTCGGCAATGCTTCCGATCTTGAACTGAAATCCGGGGCGACCGTGCTCGTACCGGACGAACCCGCGGTCACCTCGGTGGCCATTCACGGCGGTGCACCTGGCACCCGTGAAATCGCGCTCTTGGAGCCGGAGCAGACCGTCGAGAAGATCGACGCCATCGTGCTGGCTGGTGGGTCCGCCTTTGGTCTGGATGCCGGTGCAGGTGTCCAGGGACGCCTTGCCGAACTGGGTTATGGATTCCAGGTCGGCCCAGTCCGCGTTCCGATCGTACCCACCGCCATCCTGTTCGACCTCCTGAACGGCGGCGACAAGAGCTGGGGACAGGCAGCGCCTTACCGGGATCTCGGCCGGTCTGCACTTGATGCAATCGGCCATGATTTTTCCCTCGGTTCCATCGGTGCCGGCACCGGTGCCACCACCGCAAATCTGAAAGGCGGCCTCGGGTCTGCCTCCCATGTACTGGAAAACGGCATCACGGTCGGCGCCATTGTCGCGGTGAACGCGCTTGGGCGAGCAACTGTGGGGGACAGCGCGCACTTCTGGGCGGCGCCGTTTGAAATCGGCGATGAGTTCGGTGGCCTGGGGATGGCGCATCCGCTGCCGCCGGACAGCATTACGGTCCGCACCAAACTTGACGGCCTCAAGGCCGGTGCCAACACCACGATCGCAGCTGTTGCGACCGATGCCATCCTGACCAAGGGCGAAGCGAAACGCCTCGCGGTCATGGCGCACGACGGTTTGGCGCGGGCTCTCTGGCCCGCCCACACACCGCTTGATGGCGATCTCGTCTTCGCCCTCTCCACGGGCCAACGCCGAATGGAAAACGGACTGGAAGACATGGTTCAGCTCGGTGCGGCAGCCGCTTCGTGCCTGGCACGTGCCATCGCCCGCGGCGTCTATAATGCGTCCCCGGCAACCGACGATCCGGTCCCAACGTGGCGAGAGCGGTTCGGAAGCTAGTCACCAGATCCGACGCGCGCCGACCTGCGTAAACTGGGCAGATTTTCCTGAAGGAGGTTCTGCCCACCATGACCCGCGTTCACCGTTTTCTGCTTCTCGCCATGTTCGCCATAGGTGTCGCTGCTTCTGTTCCGGCCGACGCCAAATCCCTGGTACTGGAAGAATTCTTCCGCGGAAAAACAGTGGGCAAGGGCGTTTTTGAAAGCAAGATCGCCGGTGTCTACCGACCATTCACCGTCACGCTGACAGGAACCTGGAACAGCAAGACCTTTACGCTCCGGCTTCGCGAGGACTTCGTCTACGAAGACGGTGAACGTGATTCCAAGACCTGGTTCTTCCAGAAGGTTGCCGAAGACCGATACATCGGCCAGAGAGCCGACGTGCTGGGTCCGGCAAACGTTCGTACAGATGAAAATGGAGACCTTCGTTTCTCCTACGTCGCGAGCCTTGAGACTGAGAACGGGCCATTGCTGCTTCGTTTTGACGACACGCTGACACAGGTCGACAGAAACACGGTCAGGAACACAGCCAAGGTCATGAAAGCCGGGATTACGGTCGGTACGGTTTCGCTGACATTTAAAAGGTAAAGCTTCCAGGGCTCAGGTACGACTTGGCGCTTGATCGGGAGTGATTTCAAGCCTTTACTCTGCGGATGAAATTGTCCGTGGGGGCTTCATGATACCGATCCGGCACTTCCTGCCACATCTCCTGAACCTGATGTTTTCAATGGCTCTTGTGGTAGCGAGCCTCGCAAGCCAGTCAACCTTGGCAAGCGCGATGGGTACGGGCCTTGCCGAAACGCTTGAGAACAAACTGCTTGAACCGTTCGACGGCGACTTCGACGCCTTGCTCAAGCGTGGCTACATTCGGGTCCTGATCCCGTTTTCAAAGACCGGTTACTTCATCGACAAGGGCGTTCAGCGCGGCAGCTCGGTTGATCTCATGACCGAGCTCGACAAATACCTGGACAAGATCCACGAGAAGAAGGCGAAGGATGCAAAGCTCGTACTTGTTCCGACCCCGAGAGATCACTTGTTTTCAGATCTTGCCGCGGGCAAGGGCGACATCGCGATCGGCAATCTGACCATTACCCGCGAACGGGAAGACCTGGTCGCCTTTTCCTCCCCTTTGCTGAAGGATGTGCACGAAGTACCGGTCACCGCCGCAGGGGTTGCCGACCTTCCCTCACCTGAAGCCTTGTCAGGTCAGACCATTCACGTCCGCGCTTCATCTTCCTATTATCAGAGCCTCAAGGCACTTAACGACAGGCTCGGCCAAAAAGGCGCCAAGCCGGTCGACATTGTGACCGCTGACGAGCACATGGAAGACGAGGATCTTCTGGAAATGGTGGCAGCCGGCGCCATTTCCATGGTGATCGTGGACCAGCACAAGGCCGAGCTCTGGCTGGAAGTTCTGGACGGCCTGAAGATGCATCCCTCGGCAGCCGTGCGCACGGATGGAGAGATTGCCATAGCCGTTCGCAACAATGCGCCGGACCTTCTGAAGGAAGTCGATGCCTTCGCCGCCACCGTGACAAAAGGCACCCTGCTCGGCAACATCATCCTGAAGCGATATCTGAAAGAGGCCGACTACCTCCGGGACATGCGCAGCGCGGACTACAAGAACGACCTCGCCAGTCTCCAAACCATTTTTCAGAAATACGGCGACGAGTATGAGATCGACTGGCTGTTGATCGCCGCGCAAAGCTTTCAGGAATCACGTTTCGACCAGAAAGCGCACAGCCGCGCGGGCGCCGTTGGTCTGATGCAGATCAAGCCGGCTACGGCCAAGGGCGACCCGATCAACATCAGCGGCATTGATGCAGATCCGGACAAGAACGTTCAGGCAGGCGTCAAATATCTTCGGTACCTTGCCAACCAGTATTTTGCCGGTCTTCAGACACGGGATGCCAACCAGACCTTCTTTGCGCTTGCGGCCTACAACGCCGGCCCCAGCCGGTTTGCCAAACTACGCGAAAAAGCCAAGCAACAGGGTTTTGACCCGGACAAGTGGTTTGACAACGTCGAGTGGATCGTGGCTTCCGAAATCGGCCGGGAACCTGTCGATTACGTCGGCAACATCTACCAGTATTACGTCGTTTTCTTCAACGAACAGCAGCGTCGGCAAACGGAAGCCGCCGAAAAGGCGGCAGCCGGAAACTAGGATCTTTCGCGAGCCACATGAGGACGTTCAACGAAGACCGTTTGAACGTCCACCATGACCGATGCAAAACGCTTCAGGCAACCTTGCGACCAAGGGCAGCGGCCCGCGCCAGCATCTTCCGCTTTGCCTCGTCGCTCGAGCCGCGGATCGGCGAGAACATATGGTAGCCTTTGGGCTTGAGACCGCAGAAATCGAGGATCTGCTTCTCGGTCTGCTTTTTGGCACCGGCACCGTAAATCCAGGTGAAGTACCAACCCGGTGTGTCGGAAGTCACCAGAACCTGCGCGGTGCGGCCCTTGAGCAGTTTCTCAGGCAGAGGTTTGCCTTTCACGTATTGAAAGGACATGCCCGGCAGCAGGATCCGGTCGAACAACCCCTTCAACCTGCCCGGAAGACCGCCCCACCACAATGGGTGCGTGAGCACGAAATGTTCACACCACAGGATATCCTGCCACAGTGCTTCGAGGTCAGGCTCCAGAGGCTTCGCATCCTTGAAGGATGACACTCCGAAATCCGCATCGAAGTCCAGATCGGCCAGATGCCTGACCCGCACTTCGTTTCCACGCTTTTGCGCATGATTTGCATATTCCGCCGCGAGGGCGCCGCAAAACGTGTCCTTGGCCGGGTGTCCTTCCAATACCAGTACTCTTGTCATGTCCAACCTTGTGAGCTTGCAGGCGTCAAACGCCAAAATTGACCGTGGTCATTTTTTGACATTCCGCATCACATCCGTCAAGATATTTTTTGACCACGGTCACTTTAACGGAAAATCATGACACGCAAACCACAACAGCGGAGCATTGCCACAAGGGCACGGGTCCTGGCTGCCGCACGCGATCTCAGTCAAAAACACGGATTGGACCTGGTTACCGCGGAAGCGGTTGCGCAGGAGGCAGGTGTCGCAAAGGGGACCGTGTTCTCGCATTTCGGCGATATGGACGGCCTATTGTCCTACGTGCTGCTGGACCGGCTGAATGCCCTGCGTGCGGCGACGTCCGACGAAGCAGCAGAACCCGACCAATTGTCCGACCCTGTCGGACTGCTGACCCGGCGCATGATGGCCCTGATCGACGTCATCACCGACAGCCCGACAATCCTGCGGCTGTTCCTGGACAATATCGGTGTAACCAAACCCAATTGCGCTGCTGAATTTGTCGAAACTCTGGACGCCCTCGATGCGGAACTGGAGCATTTCCTGACGTTCTGGCAACAGGGGGCCAGCCTGAAGCCGGACCTGAGGCAGGATCGGTCACCCAAGGAAATGGTCGATGGCCTGATTGCCTTCATGATCCATGGAGCCATCCTGGTCAAAAGCCATCAACTGACTGACCGGGCGGAACTGGAACACCGGCTCCGCCGCCATGTCGAGGCTTTCCTGATCAGACAATGAGAGCGATCAAATCAGGCTCGAATAGTGTGACTGCATCTTGATCGGCAGGGTTAGCTCAACCCTTCCGGTCTTCCGGCATTTCCCCCGGCCAGAACACGACGTGGTTCTCATAGTCTTCCAGAGCCATGCCGTCTTCGGGGATCGTCCGCCCGCGAACGGAAATGCCCGCCTGATGGACTGTTTCAGGATCTCCCGACACCAGAGGATGCCACCAGTAGAGATCCTTGCCTTCCCGCACCAGCCGATAGGCGCAGGTTGGCGGCAGCCAGGTCAGTGTCCTCACCTCACCCGGTGTGAGCTGAATGCAGTCCGGCACGATGGTTGCTCTGTTGTCGTAATCCTTGCAGCGGCAGCTGGTGCCATCAAGCAACGTGCAGGCAACATCCGTCCAGACGATTTCGCCGGTGTCCCAGTCCTCAAGCTTGTTGAGACAGCAGCGTGCGCAGCCATCGCAAAGCGATTCCCACTGGGACTGCGTCATGTCTTCCAGTGTGCGGGTTTTCCAGAACGGAAGCTCGCGTGAGGTATCGTCCACAATCATGAAGTCTTGTGCGCCTTTCTTGGGCCGGAACAATCGGCGCCTATCATGCTACAGGCTGTCGGGCAACCCGGGCGAAAAAACGGGCTGTTTTTCCTCAATGAAATTGCAAGAACTTTAGGTAAACTGTTCCAATGAAAGGGGCACGCTGGCAACCAGTTTGCACGACCTCGAAAAACGGCTAGCTTGGGCCGATCCTTTTTGATCCGGAGACCTTGTTCGCGTGACGGACAAACCGCAATCAGATGATGTCGAAACCGGCAATCCGCCGGCGCAGAAGCCGCCGAAAAAGCGCAATCGTATTCGCCGCTTTTTCCTGGCGATCGATGCCCTTATCGACACGGCCCTGTGGAAGAGCGGAACAGCTATCCGCCGGATATTCGAAGGCTATGACGCCTTCTTGCGGCGGTTCCGGGCCAAGGGAATCTGGCGCGTTCTAGCCGAGCTTTCGTCTGACGGTCTGACTTACGGCCTTGTCGGTTTCATCGTGGTACTGGCCTTCGCCCAGCCTGCCTTCGAGGCAACGCGCTATGCCGACTGGAAGACCACGGACGATTTCGCGGTGACCTTCCTGGATCGCTTCGGCAAGGAAATCGGCCGGCGCGGCATCGTTCTCAACGACAGCGTACCGCTTGAGGAAATTCCAGACTCCCTGATAAAGGCAACGCTCGCCACCGAAGATCGCCGCTTCTTCAGCCACTTCGGGATTGATTTTTTCGGCACCTTCCGGGCCATGGTCGAGAACGCACGCGCAGGCGGTGTCGTCCAGGGCGGTTCGACGCTCACCCAGCAGCTGGCCAAAAACCTCTTCCTGACCAACGAGCGCAGTCTCAGCCGCAAGATCAAGGAAGCCTATCTGGCGCTGTGGCTGGAAGCGAACCTTTCCAAGCAGGAAATCCTGAAGCTCTATCTCGACCGCGCCTACATGGGCGGCGGCGTCTTCGGGGTGACGGCTGCTTCCGAATTCTATTTCAACAAGAATGTGCGTGAGCTGACGCTTGCCGAAAGTGCCATGCTGGCAGGTCTCTACAAGGCACCGACCAAATACGCACCACACATCAACCTGCCTGCAGCCCGCGCGCGCGCCAACGAAGTCCTGTCCAACATGGTACAGGCCAGTTTCCTGACCGAAGGCCAGGTGATCGGCGCGCGCCGTAATCCGGCCCTGGCTGTCGACAGGTCTCAGGAACAGTTACCGGAATACTTCCTCGACTGGGCGCTTGAAGAGGTCAAGAAACTTGCACGCCGGTATCCGGCACTTGCCCGCGACCGCATTGTGACCGTCCGCACCACACTGGACCCGGCGCTGCAGCGCCAGGCGGATCTGGCCGTGGAAACCGTGCTTCGGGAAAACGGAAATTTGCGCGACGCTCGCGAAGCGGCGATGGTTTCCATGATCCCGGACGGGGCCGTCGTTGCCATGGTCGGTGGCAGTTCCTATGGCGAAAGCCAGTTCAATCGCGCCGTCAACGCGCTGCGCCAGCCAGGATCCTCGTTCAAGCCTTTCGTCTACATGACGGCTTTCATGAACGGCTATACTTCGGACAGCGTGGTCTCCGACCGGCCGGTCTGGATCGGTAACTGGTCGCCCAAGAACTATTCCAGAAGCTACCGGGGCGCCGTCACTCTGAAAACCGCGCTCACCAAGTCCATCAACACCATTCCGGTGATCCTTTCCCTGGATTTCGGCCGGCAAAAAATCATCGATACGGCGTATCGCATGGGCCTGACCCACGAACTGGAAAACTCCGTGTCGCTGCCTATCGGTTCATCTGAAGTCTCCGTCATCGACATGGCATCGGCCTATTCCGTTTTCGCCAATGGCGGAACCAAGGCAGCAGCCTATGCGGTTCTGGAGATCAAGAACAGCGCCGGCAAGGTGCTCTACCGGCGTGAACGCGACGAGCCGCCTGCAGTTCGTGTCCTGCCGGAGGAGAAAGTTCAGGAAATGAACGAGATCCTGGTCAATGTGGTTGAGGCCGGCACGGCCCGCCGGGCGCAGATCGACGGCGTGGTCGCAGCCGGAAAGACCGGAACCACCAACGCCTACCGTGACGCGTGGTTTGTCGGCTACACCGGCAACTTTGCCACGGCCGTCTGGTTCGGCAACGACGATTTTACCTCCACGCGACGTGTCACCGGCGGCAGCCTTCCTGCCATGGCCTGGCAGAAATACAACGCCTTTGCCCACAATGGCATCGAGCTTGCCCGGATGCCCGGTGTCGATCCGGAAAGCTTGCCCCGTCTGGCCCGAACCGCACCGGCAAGGCTGGCTACAGACACCAGCGACACTGCCCAGCCACGGGTCCTGAAACGGCGCACCCAGGATCTCCTCTTGCAGATCGGTCAGGATCTGCGCCTGCTGCTTGAACAAAAGAGCGCCGATGCCGCCCCTGCTCAAGGGTCTGCCAACACCGATGTCGCGGCGGTGCAATGAGCGATACAGGATTCCGGCCCGCACATGGCGAGGCAGACTGGTATGACGAAAGGCTTCCCCGTGCCATCCGCTCGCATCGGGGAAATCCTTTTCGCACGCTCGCCACGGTGACGCTTGTCGTCGTTCTGGCCTCATTGCTCGGCATAAGCTCCGCCTATCTGATCATCGAGCGGGAACAACCGCTCAATGCGGTCACCATCGGCCCGTGGCACGCCTATCCGAAAGCCGGCACCTCCGAAGCCGATCCCTATTCCGTGGCGATCTACACAAGAGGCGCCGTCATTCCCCTGGCATCGGGCGAAGGGCTTGCTCTGGTCGCGCGCGAAGACAGCAACGGCCACCAGCTTGATCCGACATGTGAGTACCGTATCGCAGGCCAGACCCCGTCTGCACGGCTCTGGACCATGACCGCGGTCGATGGCCACGGCCACCTGGTCAAGACGATGTCTGGCCGGGTGAACCTTGCAAGTGACGCCTTGTTGCGAAACGCGGACGGCACTTTCGAGATCGTCGCCGCCACCCGCCCCCACTCCGGCAACTGGCTGCCCCTGGCGAGCGATGCAAGGGCTGCGGACGGTCTGCGCTTCGTGCTCAGGGTCTATGACGCTCCGGTCACGACCGGTGCAGCCCTTGACGGCGTCAGCATGCCCACCATCGACAGGTTGGGCTGCCCATGACCCTTTCTTCACGTTTTTCCCTGTCGGTTGGCCTGCTGGCCACGCTGTGTCTTGCTGCCATCATTCACATCCTGGTGGTGCTGAGCATCCCCCAGAACGTTCTGCACAGTGCCTATGACAACATCGGCAACCACGGACCGGACCGGCAATTCAATCTGCTGCCGGATGTCCACCCCGGCGAGGAAGCCCTGCCCGATCTTGATCCGGCCATGAAACACGCTGCCTGCCGGTTTCAGCTCGCCGACGGGCCGGTTCTCTTCGATGCCAGCATTCCGGTACCCTTCTGGTCCATAGGACTGTTCAACGCGGCTGGAGAGGCCGTCTACAGTCTCAACAACCGCACCGCGGGTGCCGAGCGCCTCTCAATGCTGGTGCTGACTACGGAACAGCTGTCGATCCTGCGGGAGAACCCACCGGAAAACCTGGAAGATCTCATCGTCATTGAAACGGAAGAGCCACTAAGCGGTTTTGCGTTGTTGCGGGCCTATGTGCCCCACCCGACCCGGGCGGACAGCATCGACCGCGCTCTCAGGGCCGCAAGCTGCGGCTCCATTCGCTAAGATACCCAGAAATCGCGAAAAAACGGTCAGGCCGGGACGCTGTCACGCCCCGACGCTGTAACTGGTCACGATATCGGAGAAACCGCGTTCCGCAGGTGAGAAATGTCGTTGTCAGGCATACTGGTTGCAAGCGTTTGTTGCTGACCGTAGCTGGATCCGTTGCCGACCGGTGCTGCCTCATTGAGCGGTGACAGCGGACCGAGCGCCTCGAACAGGTCTCCCAGAAGATCCTTGTGACGCTTCCACCGACCGATCGATGATCTGAACATCGGCTTCCGCACCTGGAGATTGGAGAACGTCGTCACGGGACTGTCGCCGTTATAGAACTCCAGGCATTGCTCTTCCCAGTCCATGCCTGTGCACGCCAGCAGCGCCTTGCTTTCCTTTTCCTGGTTATGAACCAGGTCTTCATAGGAAAGCGTGTGGATACGAACCGGCAGAACCTTTTCCCAATGTTTCATCAGACCGTCGTAGGCGACGAAATAACTGCCCAGTGACTTCTGTGTCATGGCGTAGTTGTGCGCGGGCGAAAGCGAATGCGACAGGAGCGAAACGCATGTGTCCGCAGGACAGCGAACGCAATGGATGAAAGCCGCTTTCGGAAACAGAAGGCTCATAAGCCAGAGCACTTCGAAATTATGCGGCATCTTGTCGGTGACACGGTCTGCCCGCCGGTCGATTGCACTCAGTTCTGCAAGGTACTGCCGTGCAAACTGCTTGAACTCGCGCGGCCCGAGGCTCTTCAACCGGTTTTCCAGGGCAGCACTTGGCGCCCCCCGCAAACCCAGGTCCTGCTGCAGCAAGCGGAAATACGGAATTTCCGCACCGCTGGCGATGCGCGAGTGCCGGCTCACGATCTGCTCGGCCAGGGTCGTGCCTGAACGCGGCATGCCGAAAATGAACACCGGCCGCTCCGAGGGATCCTCAAATTCCGTCCGTTCGGCGAAAAATGCCTCGTTGAACACGTCTTTCATGAAGGCAATGCGCTCTTCATGGGCTTGCTGATCGAACGACTGGTAACGCAACCGGCGGGCGGAGCGGTAATGCTGCGCAGCGCGCGCGGTGTCTCCCAGGTCGTAGTGGATCTTGCCGGCCGCCCAATGCAGGTGAGCGTGCTCCGGAGCAGGCAGTGCGCTTGCCTGTTTCAACAGGTCATCGATCTTGGCAAGTTCAGCCGGCTCTTCCCTGTAGGTGCGTGCCATCGTCAGGCAGTGAAGGGCCGAGGGCAGTTCCTTGCCCAATGCAATGGCTTTTTCGAACCAGGCGACAGCCTCGTCGATCTGGCCGACAGTGATATCGAGCTGGCCCATGCCGACAAGGGCATAACCATTTTCCGGATCGATCGCTAATGCACGCTGAAAGCTCTGTCGTGCCAGCACCGGCTGACGCTTGAGCGTGTAGAGGTCACCGAGATGGGCATGGAAATCAGCGGCTTTGGGCGCAAGGGCCACGGCTTTTTTTAGCGATTTCAGCGCGCCGGCCAGATCGCCAGCGTTCATGAGGGCCAGACCGAGCAACTGATGCACCTGCGGGTGCTTGCCGGCCTTGCGCTCAGCCTTCCGCAGCATCTCGATAGCAAGCCCCACGTCACCGTTCTGGTAAGCAGCAATGCCCAGCGAAAAATTTGCCTGCGGGTTCTTGGGGTCGAGCTTCAGTATCTCCTCAAACATGCTGAGCGCGATTCCAATGCGTCCGGCATGTTGATGGGAGAGCGCTTCTTTGACGAGAAGCGTGATGTTCGGACTCATTCGACCACCTTCAGGTTCCCGGGAGTGACTACCCTGTAAACTAAACGGTTTAGTTCGACGCCTGAAGAACGGCAAGCCACAAAACCCCTTCAAAGACATCCTTTTGCCGGAAAAACGACGAAAATTAGGCTAAGAGCTTGTGATCACGTCTCTTTTTTCAATGTTCACATTTTTTTGCATTGCAATAAACAAAACTTATACGCGCATGCCTTTAAGGCAAGTCAATCTGACAAAAAGTGAAGCAGAACAAGTAAAACGAGATTTTGACTGTCGTGGTTTGGTAAAAAAATAATACCGAGCGGTATCGTTTAAAAATTTTGAATACGCTTAGCTTACGAAATATATTCTCGTCGGTTTCTTGCAAAAGAACCCGTGCAGAAGTCTTCTCAAAGATGTTTTGTCAGACCTTGAACGACCGCGCCTGCAGCCTCTGGAAAAGCAGTACCGCCTTTACAGCCGAAAATGTATCCGCGCATCAGTAGATCTGACGTGGGCAGAATATAGCACTCAATAAAATGTCAGAATTCGGGTCTGAAATTCGGGAGCGGGCTATTTCACGACCGGCGCGCGTTCAGTTCCCCACCCGGTATAGATCCGGGACCTGCGAACAGGCTTATCGTCCCCATAACGCTTGTCGGGGTCGCAACCGGCTTCGGCAATGCGAACCTGGCCTTCCAGTTCCCGAATGGCGTTATTGACCTTCCAGACGCGATCGCGGGTCGGCGTTTCGATCTCCAGTCCGTCGAGCGCCTTCTTGTAGGCGATGATCCGATACCGCAGCGCCTGACCGACCCATTTGATCATCACCCGGTTTTCCCAGACGCGCGCCTTCGCGCCCTCATAGGTTTCCTCGGACTTCACAGGCTTATTCTGCAGAACTCGCAGCCGCTCGTCGTCAGCGGCCTTCACGCGCAAGGCCACTTCGCAGAAAGGCATCACCAACTCCGCATCGCCGGATGCGTCAGCGGCAATCTTGTCATAGCGGGCATCGGAAGACTGGAATTTGTCTGAGCGCAGATAAATCAGATAAAGATCAGGCGGCACACGCCCCTCAACTTCCGGAAGAACGCGTGTTCGCGACAGCTCAACCATGGTCCCGCCGATCCAGTCCTTGGTCCATGGCGGACGGATCAGCGTCCAGCCGCGGTTGCGCATCAGCTTTTCGTCGTTCGTGTAGTTGAACTTGGAAACCGGATCACCGCGCAGGCGCGCTGCTTCGTCGCCCGCCGCCGGCATCACCCTGTCATGAATGACGGAAGGCCTGGCACGATCAAAATCCCCTGTCGGGCGCGTACAGGCAGCAAGGCTGACGGCAATCAGCACGGCAGCGACGGCAATGGCGCCCTGCCTTGATCTGCGACCGCTCTCCGCGAGGGATACGGTGGCGGATTGTTCCGCTTTGCCTTTGCCCATCGGGCGCTTCTCCAGGCCGCTAAAAAGAAACTTCTCCTGCGCGGCTGGAGAGGCTTGGACCGTCAGTCCTTGTCGGAGCCAGCTGGTCCGGCCGCTTTTCCGATGGTCGCGATTCGTGCGGCAAGATCAAGGTCATGGCGCTCGTACCGGACACCTGGGAAGAGGATAACTTCTCCAAAGGTCTCTCGGCTTGCCATACGGCGCTGATTGGAACGATAGCCCACACGTGCTGCGGGGCGTTGAGCTGATGTAAAGTCCAACAAGGTGCCCATCGTCTCCTCCTTCGGTTCCGATCTCCCCTGACGGCGTATTACCGGCGGGGAACGGTCAAACGGGCGACGCATTACTTCCTGCTCTTCATTAAGAAGCTGTCAGGGTTAACAGCATGCTAACGCTTTTCCTGCAATTTGAACGAAGCAAGTTCCTCCGGTGGTCCGGTCTTTCGTATTTTGTAGACGGGTGTCATGCGCCAAACCCAACATTTCAGTCAGTCTTTGCCGAATTCCGCTTCTCCGGACAAATCCGCGTCCGCAAAGGGCGATGATCGTGGTGTCCTTCTGGCCGCAAGTGAGCTGTTTGCCGGACGCACTCGGCATGATGTTGAAGAAAAACGCATTTTTCTGGAGTTGGCGTCAAACTTCCTGCCTAAAACCTCACTGCCGGACAGGCGCCGGATCGCAAATCTGCTGGCTGCGCATCCGGAAATTCCCGACGACCTCCTGACGCAGCTCGCATCCGACGAAGACGAACTGACGGCCTATCCGGCCCTTCGTTACAGTCCGAGGCTTTCTGTGGATCTCCTTTTGAAGGTTTCGGAGGCCGGTCCGGATTCCCTCCGCAAAGCGGTCGCCAACCGGCCATCCTTGCGCGAATCGGTGATCACGACATTGTGCGAACACGCCGGAGCCCCTGTAATCCGTATCCTTCTCGACCGGGAAGACGTCACCCTGACACAAGCTCATCAGGCAAAACTCAGTTGTCGTAGTGACATCGTTGCCACTCTTGGTTTAGAATTGGCAGGTCAGGACGCATTAAACCCGGATGGACTTATGGGACAATTCCTGCATTTACCAGCTCCGCTCAAATCGAAAGCGATCGCCGCGGCGGAGATGACCAGCCTGGTCAAACAGGCACAAACCCCAGGTTCCGCAACCGACAGACGCACGGACACCGCGCGCCTCAAATTGCGGGACGCACTGGTGAGCGAAGCCCTTTTCCAGCAGCGGTCCCGTTTTGCGGATCTCCTGGGCCAGGGGCTCGGACTGCCACAGACCACTTGCGATCTGCTGATGCATGACGATCAGGCCGAAGGTCTGACCGTTGCATTGAAAGCGCTTGGTATGTCGGCGTCCGAAGTCACGACCGTGATGATCCGCATGCTGGGTGAAAACCTGTCACTGGAAAGACTGCGCGGCCTGCTGCGCCTCCATCGGACGCTCAGCCAGGGCGCTGCCGAGGTGCTGGTCGGCCAGTGGATCCTGCATGACCAGGTCACTCAGCCCGTATCTGCACAGCTTGACTCGCAATATCAGGATGGTTCGCGCCGCGATGCGGCGACAACGGACGGACAGAAGTTTGGTTTCGTTCAAGCCGAAACCACTCGCAAGTCGAACCGTTCCTGAGAATACCCGCTCAAGCACTGTGTTGCGGGAGGGCTGAACGCCCATATTTAAATCTGCACTAAAAGCGGAAGAGGTTTGTGTCGGGCTTCGGCTCATCCTGCACCAATGGCAGGTCAATCCTGCCGTCGCGTGCTTCGATGTCCACAAGCCAATAGTCCGGATCCATTCGCGCTTCGCTTGCCAGCCGCGCGTCTATCGTTTCCCTGTCCGCCCGTTCGAAGACACTTTCGAACAAGCGCCCCTGCGGCAGACTGCTGAACATGGCTTGCGGCGCCGGTCCATAGAAGTCGAAGCTACCGTCAAGACGGTCCACACAGATAAAGACCGCACCGGCTTCGGGAGCCCCTTTCCTGGAAACAGCTGCAAAACCGCCCTCGCCGAATACGCGTCGGACCAGTGCACTGACGAAAAACTCAGATGTAACCCGCATGCTGACCGCCTCTGCCGACCCCGCCGGCACTCCCGAAGATGGAGAAGGAAGGCCCTGCTCTACGACAGTTGCACTCACGCGGCAACTCGCCGTCCGGCAATCTAGCCGGACAGCGACCGGCCACTGACCATTTCCAGGCGCTCGATGACCTTGGTGCCGGGTTCGCCCGTCAACGGCAGGCCCCTGTCAAATTCGAACCGCCGGATGGCAGCGGTGGTATTGGCTCCCATCACGCCGTCCGCCTTCAGCGGACCGTAGCCGAGTTCGGACAACGCCTGTTGAATCTTCATCAACTTCGGATCGGAATCTACACCGGCATCGGCACTGTCGTCGGCACCGGCATCAAGGACTTCAGCGCTGTCTTGTCTAGTCGTACCCGAGAACCCTGGCTTCGGACGAGGCACGGGACCATTCACGGACGTTACGGGGCTTTCTCCCTGCATCAGCACCAGAGCAAGCAGCGCTTCCGTTGCCTCTCCGGTCTCGATCTGTCCGGCGTGACGTTCAAAACCACGGATGGCACGCTCGGTCGCCGGGCCGTTCAGTCCGTCCAGAGGGCCTTCGTACAGGCCGATCTTGCGCAGGGAAATCTGCAGGTCGAGCACAAGGGTGGAGATCTCCTGCACCTGAAGCCCGGGACTTCTGCCATCCGGTTCCGGCAGCTGCATGGTATCCGGTCGATCTCGTGTCGTGAACAGCGGCGCCGGATGCCGGCCAGGCTGCAAGCCGACCGCATTGGCCACGATCAGGCATGCCGTCAGCCCCATCACCACAGTACCACCCGCTGCGACAGGATTGTCGAGCGCCATATGACCGGCCTTCGCCATCAGGGATTCCGACGACTTTGCTTGCTGCGCCTTGGTCTGCTTTGTCGTTTTCTTTGCTCTTGCCATTGCGCCTATGCCGATCTTGCCAATTGCTCGACACGGAGCACCTCGCCGGTCCGGCCGGCGCTCTGCTGCGCTTGCGTCCGAAGCGGCAGGGTCACAGTCACGCTTTCCCCCTGCCCCAGAATGGTCTGAACAGTCAGGCTGCCGCCCATGCGCTCCAAAAGGGCCCTGGAAACGCCCAGTACGGTTGCCGCAGCCTCGACGCTCCAGCAAAGGCTGGACTGGCGGTTCTTCACCGAAAACACATAGTCGGTGTAGCCTTTGCCGAGATCGACACCAACGCTCACCACGGCGCCAGCCTCGGAAGTTTCCACCATATCCACCAGCAGGAAACACAGCGCCTGCCGCAGCAATTTTCTGTCGGCAGCAACCAGCGGACTGTCCTGGCCGGGTTCCATTTCCAGAGCAACACCGCGACGCACGGCCACCCTTGCGACCATGTCCATGCATTGAACGAGACAGGCTTCGACATCAACACCGGTAATCTCCGGTTCGCCGGGAGATCTGTCGGCCGGAACCAGATCCAGAGCCGCAGTGAGCGAGGCCAGACCCCGTTCGCCGGTTTGCCGCAGGGACTGTACCGCCAACTTGAGCACAGGATCGGAGGTATCACGCCCCAGGCGCTCGAGACGTTCGGATTGCGCCAGAATGTCCGACAGCGCCTGCGAAGCTTCAACGCCCGCCGTTTCAAGCATGTCCCGCGAAATACGGTCCGCGCGTGCGCTTCCGTCTGTGGCGGATCCCGCGGCCTTGCCTGCCGACCGCTCGATGGGTTCAAGAGGACGAAGCGTCAGCAGAAGTGCCGCACCGTTTGCAGAAGACGGGCTGTTCTGCCGGCCGGCACGCAGTTGCACTGCCAGACGCCGGTAGTCGGCCTGCCCTGCTTCTCCCGGACGATTTGCGCCAACCCTCAAACGTGCCTCGAAGGTTCTTGTGGCGCCACTCAAACGGGCTTCGGAAAGACAGGTCAGATAAAGCGGCCGGTCTGCAACGTGAAGGCGCGGAAACAGCCAGTCCTCCCCGCTTTCGACCGGCAGGTGCCCGAGCACATCCTTCACCGGGCCACCAATGACCTTGAGGCCACCGTCAGGCCCGAGTTCACAATAGATGTCGGAGACACTCTGACTGATCTGGAGGCGTCTTTCCTCCGTTGCCCTCACAACTTTTTGCGCAAGAGACCGGTCAAGCGCGATGCGTAGCGACAGCATACCGACATAAAGCAGAGCCGCCAGGGTCGCAAACGGCGTCGCCAGCCCTGGAAATCCGGAAGCCGGAAGGACAGGCAGCGGAACAAACATCAGGGCAAGGACCAGGGCACCGCAAAGCCCCGTCACGGCGAGTGCCGTCCGCCGGCTTGCTGCGAGCGCAGCCTCCATCGGCGGCACCAGCAACCAAGCCAGTGCAAAGGACAGCGCACCGCCGGTAACCGCGCAGACGCCGGCAACAAACACCGCGAACAGGGAAGCAGAAAGACCGGCAGCCTTGGACAGCGCCCCTGACTGGGACAGATAAAGTGCCAGAGGCCATTGGCTCAGCATCCAGGCGAGCGCGAGAAGAGTGGCTGCCTGAGGCGGTCCGGCCAGCGCCAGATGCAGTGGCAGTACCACCAGAGCCGCAGCGCCGCTGACGAAACAGCTGAGCAGAAACGAACGATGCAACGGTGCAAGAAAAGGATCGGAAGCAGCTTCGGGATGAATCATTCCATCCACGCGAGCCACCCAATGCCCCCAGATATTTTGCATGTTTTTCAGAAGGTTACGCAATCTACTCTACCACACAACAATCGCGGAAACATCCGCTCGCACCTTTTGTACGGCCATTGTCGGTTGCAGCACTTAAGGAACGATAAAGGATGAATCCAAATTGCGTTTTTTTCCGAAAAACCCATTGGCCTCAATATCTTGACCGGAATTAGCTAAAATTTGAATCAATATTTCAGAAAATACGATTTAAATACCTGATTTATTTTATGAAAATTGGCTTTTCCCGCTCAACCGGGGATTCTCATGTCGCTGGTAATGTGCCCTCATAACAAGCGTGCCAACGGCACAAAGGCACGCAAGACAGAACAGACTATGGGTAGCGATATGTTCTTTCTCTTGAGGACGGCCTTTTGGCTCACCTTGGTGCTCGTCCTGATTCCCCTCGGGTCAGATCAGGAAGACACTTCGACGGAAAACATCGATCCGGTGTCGGCCTTCCTGGCGGCACAGGCAACGATGTCGGACATCGGCGGCTTTTGCGGACGTAATCCGCAGGCCTGCGAAACGGGAGGCGACGCACTGACGGCAATCGGCAGCCGCGCACGCGACGGCGCCCGGATTGTCTATGAGTTTCTCGACACGCAGATTGCCGAGAAATCGGGAAGCGAACAGCTGGTAACCGGCTCGACGCCCGTACAGACTGCTGGCACGACGTCCGCCCAGCCTTCAGGCCAGGAACCTCAGGTTTTCGCCGGCACACCATCCTGGCAGCCGGTCTTTGATAACGTCTCTTCCAAAGAGGCAGTGCTTGGGCCGGTGCCACGGCCCAAACCACGCTCAGGCCAAAAGACCTGAGCACACTGGTCGTTCAAGATCCTACGACCTCCTGGATCTGAAAACGGCCGATTGCGCCCCCGCTGGAGCGCTGCTGCACGACAGCAACGCAAAGACGGCTTCACTTCAGCGGATTGTTCCGCTGCGCCGCAGATGGAAAGCTGCCCATTTCATCTGCGGCGTATCTTTATTCTCCCCCCTCTCTCGCACCTGTCGGCATTTGCACTTTGCCGCTCACGAGTTATATGAAGGCGGACAAGACCTTCAAAGACCGGTGCCATGACCACAACCTTGAGCGAAATCCTTGAGACGTTTGATTTTCTCGACGACTGGGAAGATCGCTACAAATACCTCATCGACCTTGGCAAGGAGATGCCTGATCTCGCCGACGCCGAAAAGACCGATGCAAACAAGGTTCGCGGTTGTGTGTCGCAGGTCTGGCTGATCACCTCCATCGACAAGACGGGCGACGGCACACCTGTGCTCAGTTTCCGGGGCGACAGCGATGCGCTTATCGTGCAAGGGCTCGTGGCCATCGTCACCTCTTTATTCAGTGGCAAGACCGCGCAGGACATTCTTGACACGGACGTCGAAGGTATTTTTGCCAAACTGGGTCTGCAGGAGCACCTGACGCCGCAGCGCTCCAACGGTCTCAAATCGATGGTCGGACGCATCCGCAGCGACGCGCAAGGAGCTCTGGCAGCAGCCTGAGAACCCTTCAATTTGATCACTCTGCTCTTTCGGCAAGTGCTTCAGTTGCGCTCACACCGAGCGCCATCCGCAATCAGCTGAAGATCTCCATCACAAAACAAAAAAAGAGCTGCCCATGGGCAGCTCTTTTGTACTCGACTTAGGCCGAAGGATTTACTTGGAGCGCTTGCGCTGCTGGCCGAGGCCCATCTTCTTGGCCAGTTCCGAACGGGCAGCCGCATAGTTCGGTGCAACCATCGGGTAATCGGCACCCAGGTCCCACTTCTCGCGGTATTCTTCCGGGGTCATGTTGTAGTGCGTGCGCAGGTGGCGCTTCAGCGACTTGAACTTCTTGCCGTCTTCCAGGCAGATGATGTAGTCGGGCATGACCGACTTCTTCACCGGCACGGCAGGCTTCAGCGGCTCCGGCTCCGGCTCGGTGGAAGTGCTGGCAGTTCTCTGCAGCGCGCCGTAAACTTCGTTGATCAGGCCTGGCAGATCTGTTGACGCAACGGTGTTGTTGCTCACATAGGCTGAGACGATGTCTGCCGTAAGATCAATCAGATTCGCATCCACCGGACTGTCAGTCATATTTCACCCGTTCTCTACTGATTTCAAAATTAGCTTTGTGGTTTACCTGCAAAAAATGTCTGCCGAAAGCGGAACTAGAAATTCAGTTACTTGCGGGCCCAGAAATCAAAAACGATTCTACTTTGCAGGCAATCGTCACAGCCTTATATCGCCGCTTTCGTTGAACGACAACCCCGTAATTCAAATAAAAATCGATCAGAAGCAATAAAAATCAAATTGTACAAATATTGGCTATACCTAACGCACCTATTTCGACAATGAACCGATAGTATTGTCAGGAAATCTGTCTTTCAGGACCATTGCTGCACACCATGCCTCAGCTTTTCGGCCGGACAGTTTTTGCAAGGGCATCTTCCTTGGTATCGGCACAGGGACGGTAGCCGGCTGCGTATGCAGCTTTTGCCAACAAATGAGCCGAAATTGGGGCGGTGAGCAGGAAGAATACCACTCCGGCGATTGCCCGTGTGACAACGGCCAGATCGCCAGCATGAACTGCCAGCGCAAGCAACATCACGCCCGACCCCAGAGTACCCGCCTTGGAGGCCGCATGCATTCGCATGTAAACATCTTTCAGACGGATGATGCCGATCGATGCGACCAGTGCGAAGGAAGCACCGACGACCAGCATGATACCGGTGATGATTTCAACGGCAGCATTCATTGTCCCGCCTCCCTGCGCTTAATGCTCTCTTCGACTTCGTCCATGATCGTCTTGTCGCCGGCAAGGCCGCGGTTCAGGACGAAGCGAGCGAAAGCGACGGTTGCCAGGAAGCCGACGAGGCCGAGCGTAATCGCAATGTCGATGTAAAGATAAAAGCCGGTGGAAACGCCGATGGCCGCGATAAAGCCGATCCCCACCGCGACCAGCATGTCCAGGGCGACAACACGGTCCGGAAGGCTCGGTCCCTTGACCGTCCGCACGACGATGATGATGAAGGAAATCGTCAGCAGAGCCAGCGCGATCTTGACGCTGATTTCCAGGAAACCGGAAGAAAAGGTCTCAAACGGTGTCATCTGAACACCTCCAGGATCTTGCGTTCAAAACCGTTCTTGATGTCGTCGATCGTGGCTTGCGGGTCAGGCACGTCGATACAGTGCACATAAAGCGTCTTTCGGTCGTCGGAGACATCAACGGACAATGTGCCCGGCGTCAGGGTGATCAGATTGGCCAGCATCGTGATTTCGAAGTCCCTGTCCACTGTCAGCGGAAACGCGATGATGCCCGGCTGCAACTTGATCTTCGGCTTGAGCACGATGATCGCAACCCGCCAGGCCGACAGCACCAGTTCATAGACGAAGAGCACAGCCAGACCGAAGCCCTTGGAGACCCGCTGGAAATAGGCGGCAGTACCGACCTGTTCCCGGATCAGGTAAAGCGCGCCGAAACTGAGCACGAAACCGAAGGCCAGATTGACTTCGGAGAAGCTGCCCGTGACAGCTCCCCAAGCCAGCATCAGAAGAATGTTGATGAGAAAGAGACTGGTCATCCCTGGCCCCCAAAGACTGAACGCAGGTAGCCGAGCGGTTCAACAATACCGCTTGCCCCTCGCGTTGAAAGCTCCAGCATCCATTCCGGCTGCAGGCCGAAATAGACAACAAGCACAGTCAGAATGCCGAGTGGCAACCAGACTGCGGCTCCAGAAAGTTGCGCGCCGCCCTCGCCCGTCACGGCAACGGCCTGCCCGTCAGTAGTGCCTTCAGGCCCACCGCGCCAGAAGGCGAAGATCCAGACCCGGCCCATCGCCATGGTCGTCAGGAACCCGCTGACAAGAATGGCAGCACCCAGCCAGGTCCGACCGTCTGCGAAGGCCGCATCCACAAGAATGACCTTGGGCCAGAAACCGGAGAATGGTGGCAGACCCGAAACGGCAAAACCAAGTACCAGGAATACGGCTGCGAACACCGCACTCTTTTGATAGAGCCCACCCAGCTGCCTCAGGTCGTAGGAACCGCCCATCATGTTCATGATGCCCGCTGCCATATAAAGCGCCGTCATGACGATGATTGAATGGACCGCGTAGAAAATGGCACCCGAGACTGCCAGCGTCGAACCAACGGCAACACCGGCGAGCATCGACCCGATACCGGCAATGACCACGTAGCCAAGCAGCCGCCGCACTTCACTCTGCGCCAGAGCTCCGATCGCCCCTGTCAGCAAGGTGGCGATGGCAACCAGCGCGATCACATCGGCCATATAGCCGCGGGAGGCCGGCAGGATCAGAACAAAGATGCGGATCAGCGCATAAACGCCGACCTTGGTCAGAAGGCCTGCAAATACCGCCGACACCACCACGTTGGGCGTGTGGTAGGACGCAGGCAGCCAGAAATTGACCGGGAACGCGGCCGCTTTCATGGCAAAGGCGAGGAAATAGAGCGCGGCAACCGTTGCCAGTGTGCCGGAAGCCGGATTTTCCAGGGCGGCAACCTTCATGGCGAGGTCCGCCATGTTGAGCGTGCCGAAAATTCCGTAAAGCAGACCTGTCGCGATCAGGAAAAGGTTCGTGCCGATCAGGTTCAGGACACCGTATTTGACCGCGCCGTCAAGCTGGATCCTGTCGTTGCCGAGGACCAGAAGCCCGTAGGACGAAATCAGCAGAACTTCGAACCAGACATAGAGGTTGAAGATATCCCCGGTCAGGAACGCGCCGCAAACGCCCGTCATCAACAGAAGCAGGAATGGATAAAATCCATATCTGCGTCCTGTGCTGTCAACGGTGGCTGCGCCGAAAACACCCGCACAGAAGGCTACGATTGAGCCGATCAGTGACAGCGTGACACCAAGCGTATCCACTGTGAAGGCAATGCCGAACGGCGGCAGCCAGCTGCCCATCACCATGGTGATGACACCATGATCGAGCACCCGGATCAGCAGGGCAAGGTTTGCCAGCACCAGCAGTGCCAGGAAACCTATGCCGACTTTCGGCTGCAGATCGGTGTTCTTGCGCAGCATCAGGCACAGCGCACCGCCCAGGATTGTGATCAGCGAAGGCGCGACCACCAGCCAGTCACCCGCCGCAACGGGCGTAGTGACCATGGCCTGGGAAAGATCGACGGAAACGGAAGAACCGGCCATGTAGCTTAGTACCCTTGCGGCGGAGTTTGGTCGTGTTCGGGTTCGGCGATGCGCATTTCGTTGACTTCATCGGTGCCAAGTTCCTGGTAGGCCCGGAAGGCCAGCACCAGCAGAAACGCAAAGAACGAGAAGGAAATGACGATAGCCGTCAGCACCAGTGCCTGCGGCAGCGGATTGGCCGTCGCGGTTTCCGGAGCATAGAGATGTTCCGGAATGAGCGGCGGAACCTCGCGCGTCAGGCGCCCGTTGGTGAAGATGAGCATATTCACGGCATTGCCCAGAATGGCGATACCCAGAAGAATGCGCACAAGCTGCTTGGACAGCATCAGGTAGACGGCCACGGTGAAGAACAGGCCAATCAGGATGACAACGCCGGTTTCCATCAGTCGGCCTCCCTTTCTTCAAGCGCCAGTGCAATGGAGCCGATGGCACCCACCACCACCAAGTAAACGCCAATGTCGAAGAACAACGGCGTCGACAAGGCGATCTCCACGCCGAAAACATGCACCTCCAGCCACTGGCTGGTCATGAAGGCCTGCGCCTTGAATATCGACGGGATGCCTGCCACAGCCGCCAGGAACAGTCCGAAACCGGATACCCCCATCGGGTGGAACACGATGGCGCGGCGAACGGAAGCAACACCGCAGGCGATACCAAAAATCGCCAACGCCGATGCGGCAATCAGGCCGCCGATAAATCCACCACCCGGCTCGTTATGGCCGCGCAGCAGCACAAAGATCGAAAACAGGACCATCAGCGCGGACAGATAGGGCGCAATGGTGCGGAAGATGATCGTACGCATCAGTGAGCCTCCCCAGTCTGGGCCGGTGTGGGCGGTGCGACCGTCTTCGGTTTCTCGATCGGTTTTTCAGGCTTCGTCCGCACCCGGATGAGCGCCAGAACACAAAGCCCGGCCAGAACCACCACGGCGATTTCACCCAGCGTATCAAAGCCGCGGAAGTCGACGATGATCACGTTGACGATATTCCGGCCATGGGCAATGGAGCGGCTGAACTGGGCGAAGAAGTCGGACAACCGGCTGTCGAAGGGCTGCTGCGTGATTGCAAGCAGCGTCAGCGTCAGGCCGAGACCGACACCAATCGCCACGATCCCGGTGACAATCGCGGCAAGACCATGCCGGTGGTCACTGGGCGACAGGTTCAGTCTGGTCATGACCAGAGCAAGGATGACGACCGACAGCGTCTCCACCATGAACTGGGTGAAGGAGAGATCCGGCGCGCCGAACATCATGAAGATCAAGGCAACTGCAAAGCCCTGGATGCCGAGAGACACGATGGCTGTCAGGCGGGTGTTGGCGACAAGTACGGCGATCAACCCGAAGAAGGCGATCAGCAGGATGCCCCATTCATAGAAGCGATAGTCGGGCATCTTCGGCATTGCCGGCAGGCTGTCCGTCAGGAAGCCCGGCAACAACACGGCAGCGCCCGTGAAGATGAAGGTCAGCATCATGTAGGTTTGCATCTTGCCGGACTGCAGCAGGCGGGTGATCCGCCAGGACAATCCGACAATACCGGCCACGAACTGGTCGAACCCCTTGTCCGGTCCCCAACCGATCGTTGTCAGGACAGAGCCGATCAGCCCGCGCAGGCGGTCGATCTGAGTGAACAGAGCAATCCCGAGACCGATGGTGACCAGCGACAGCAGCAGCGGTGCGTTGATCGATGTCGGCAACAGGTGAAGTTCGATTTGTGTCGTCTTGCCGAGAAGCGAAGACAGGGTCGGCCCGATGAACAGTTCACCAGTGGTATGCGCAATCAGGGCCAACCCTAGGCCGGTCACAGACAGGAACACCGGACCGGCAAACAGCAGAACAGGTCCCTCGTGCGCATGTTTCGGCGTTTCCACTTTCGGACCGAGGAAGGGTTTGATGGCAACCGCGGCGGCAATCACCAGCATCAAGGCATTGCCGATAACAGCAGTAATGGTGATGGGCAGACCGAGTTCCAGCCAGCCCCAGGTGCCGTAGTAAAGTACTTCCTTGGCAATGAAGCCAATGAAAGGCGGCAGGCCGGCCATGGAAAGCGCCGCAAGACAGGCAGCTGCAAACGTGATCGGCATCGCCGAACGCAAGCCGCCCAGCTTCGTGATGTCACGCGTACCGGCTTCGTGATCGATCGTGCCGGCAACCATGAAGAGCGCGCCCTTGAACAGGGAGTGCGCGAGAAGATAGAGGACAGCGCCTTCGAGCGCCTTTTCCTGGCTGGTCCCGGTCAACATGACAAGAAGCCCGAGCGATGCCACGGTCGTGTAGGCAAGCATCAGCTTCAGATCGGTCTGGCGCACCGCCAGGATCGTGCCCACCAGCAGTGTTATGCCACCGAACAGCGGCAGGACCGTTGTCCAGAGTTCTGTCCCCCCCAGCAGCGGATGCATGCGCATCAACAGATAGACGCCGGCCTTCACCATGGTTGCCGAATGTAGATAGGCGGAAACAGGTGTCGGCGCTTCCATGGCGTTGGGAAGCCAGAAATGGAACGGAAACTGCGCCGACTTGGTGAAGGCGCCGCCCAGAACCAGGAAGAAGATCGGCACGTAAAGCGTGGTATCCTTGATGATGTCCGGCGAGGCCAGCAGCACCGACATCTCGATTTCGCCCGTGGCGGAGATGATCAGGATGAAACCGGCCAGCAGGGCCAGACCGCCGCCGCCCGTGACCACGAGCGCCTGCAGCGCGGCCCGGCGGGACGCGGCGCGCAGGTGATCGAAGCCGATCAGCAGGAAGGACGTTATCGACGTCAGTTCCCAGAAGATAAACAGGGAAATCAGGTTGTTGCCGAGCACGAGGCCGAGCATCGACCCCATGAACATCAACAGGAACGAGAAGAACCGGCCCTGTTGCGGGTGGCCTTTGAGATAGCCGCCGGCATACAGGATGATGAAGGTTCCGATGCCTGAAATCAGCAAGGCGAACAGCGTCGACAATCCATCGACATAGACGGAAAAGTTCACACCATAGCTGGGTGCCCAGGCCTTTGCCGCAACGAAGCTTTCCCCTTTTGACACGGGTTCGACGAACCCTGTGAAATGCAGGAAGATCAAGGCCGGCACGATAGCAAGCAGCCAGGCCGCATTGTGCTTGAACCAGCGGGTCAGAAAAGGCGCAACCACAGCCGCAGCAAAGGGCGCGAGGACGGCATAGAGAGTGGTGTCGTCGATCAAGGCTGGCGTCATGCTGATCTTTCGTCACGGTTTTTAAAGAAACGACGGATACGGGCCTGCTCGAATCAGCCCCGATCCGCCGGATAATAACGGTCCCGATGGGTTATGACATGTCTTAGGCAGTTGAATTTACGTGTTCAAGCGTATGTCTGTCGATTTTCGGTAAATTCACCCGCGTCACATGAGCGCTTTTGTCAGGGGCAGGACTGACAAGTGGGGATCTCACAGATTTATTCTGTGCTGAAAACGTATCATGGCCGAAACTTGAGGTATCCGCGTCCGCAATACACCCTACAACATTCACACTCGGGTCAAACCACCTCCGTCTGCACCCAAGAAAGGCAGCTTGCCACTTGATTTCAAAGCGTGAATACCGTTCAGTTTCAATTCGGGAATACGTTGCCACGGAATTTGAGCGAGGCACAGAAGATGGTGTTGGGTAGCAATAGGGATACGCCTTCGGGAACGGATCTGCTCCGTCCGTCCAACATCGACTTTGAAACGCTCGTCAAACTTGGTAATGAAGCCATTGTTTTGATCGGACTGGACGGCACGCCCGCTTTCATCGCTCCCGCAACCGAGCGCATGTTCGGATGGAGTGCTGACAAACTGGTCGATCACCTGAGCGACCTGGTCTATCTGGCCAGCCCGAACACCGATGCAGATCTTCTGCACCGGATCCTTTCCGGCAGCGGTGATGCCGACGCCCCCCTTCCCCATGCCGATCTTCAGCTCCGTTCCGCCTTCGGCCCGATGGTCTGGGCGGAGGTGACTACGCATCTTCTGGAAGATGCCGCCGGCAAGCCTTACGCATTCGCGGTCTATTTCCGCAGCATTTCCAAACGCAAGGAGCTGGAAAGCCTGCTGGATGCGGCAACCCAGACGGATCCGCTCACCGGACTTCTCAACCGCCGTGCCTTCGAGGATGGCCTGAAACGGGAATGGGCAATCGCCTTGCGTGAAAAGACCCACACCAGTCTGATCAAGGTATCTCTCGACCGTTTCGAAGCTCTGGTGGAGCGGTTCGGACCGAGCGCTGCCGAGGATTGCCTGACCAGGGTAGCCGATACCCTGAAGGAAACCGCGCGCCGTCCGGCAGATATCGCCGCACGAACGGCAACGGCGGAATTTTCTCTCCTCCTGCCAAGAACTCACGAAATGGGCGCCGAGACTATCAGCGCGTATCTGCACGTAGCCATTCAGGACCTTGGCATTCCCAACCCGGAAAATACCGCCGGCAATGGAGTCATGACGGCCTCCGTCGGTGCGGCTTGCGCGGTCGTTGAACAGACGGGGGTCTCGGAAAGCTCGGAATTTCTCCTCGCCGCTGCCGAAAACTGCGTTTTTCAGGCGAGACAGGAAGGCGGTAACCGGGTGAAGACCTCCTTAAGCCACCTGGCTCGCTAGCCCCGGACCTTTCACGGCGACAATCAAGAGCACCTTCCAATCCATGAACGGATGAAACACGGCCTGGCTCCGCAGGTGACGATTGACAAAACCGTTATCTGCTCCGCCTTGCAGCAACCTGTGCACGCCCCTATTTCTGGGAAAAACATCAAATAAGGAATGCCGAATGAGCGACGAAACCACCCGCCACGAAAAAGCATCTCCCCCCATCAGGAAAACCACCGCCGAATGGATGGAGCAGCTTACACCCGAGCAGTTCTATGTGACCCGCCAATCCGGCACCGAGCGCCCTTTCACCGGTCCCTACTGGGACAACAAGCTCATCGGCCGCTACGATTGCGTGTGCTGTGAAACGCCGCTGTTCATGTCGGATACAAAATTCGATTCCGGCTGCGGCTGGCCGAGCTTTTTCGAGGCGGTCGACCCGGATGCGATCCGGGAACTTGAAGACCAGTCCCATGGCATGATCCGAACCGAAATCCGTTGCAGCAGTTGCGACGCGCATTTGGGTCACGTCTTCCCGGACGGGCCACCGCCGACAGGCTTGCGTTATTGCCTCAATGGCCATGCAATGAATTTCGTTCACGGCGGCCGGCCGCCCGCCAAGTCAGAATAGACCGTTCATCTGCCCGCCTCGGCTACAGCTTCGGGGCGGGCAGATCTAATGCATGCATTGAAACGCCTGTTTCAAGAACAGTTTCCAGTTTTAGATTTCAGTTACACACCCCTGATAATAATAGCATCACAAACTTCAAGAACATCGGGGTGGGACTTGTCTGTACTACGGAGTTTTGCTTGCACCTGCGTGCGCGCGCTGGTTTTCGGCCTCGGCTTGGGACTTGCCGGCCAACCGGTCCTGTCTTCACCAGCTGCCGCAGAAGAACTTGTCGCATTCACCGGATATCTGCCCCCTCTCTCCATCAACGAGCAGGAGAAGGGCATTGCAGTCGAGCTCATGGAGCTCGTTGCAGAAGAGGCCGGCCTGGATATCAAGATCCGCTTCGCCCCCTGGAGGCGCGCGCAGCTGCTGGCTGAAAACACGCCCGGTTCACTTCTCTTTACTGCTGCCTATTCCAGGAACCGCAGTGAGAAATTCCAGTACATCGCCCCCCTGCTTTATACGGAAAGCGCATTCGTAACGCTCGACCAGCCGTTGGATACCTTTGAAAAGGCTATTGAGAGCGGCAAGGTCATCGGGGTGCATCTCGGCAGCCAGCGCAGCCAGATCCTCCAGCGGTTCGGAGTTCGCAACGTTGAGGAAATACCATCAGCCGAACAGATGAGCGTCATGCTCAAGACCGGCAGGATCGATGCCTGGTACACCATGTCTGTTCGGGCCAGCTACATGTTCCGCCAGCAGGGATACGACCCGGGAAGTCTCGTCATCGGCGCCCCGGTTACCCACGGCATCCAGTGGCTGGCGGCCAACAAGGATCTCGACCCGCAGATCAGAGGCCGACTGTCGGCTGCCGTCTCCAGGGTGTGGCGCGATCCGAGATACTGGCAGATCGTCGACCGTTATACCCACTGACGGTTCATCTCCCGATCAAGGGCCGGAAAAACGCCTCAAATCCTTATTCCGCTGCCATGGCGTCCTCGTGGCCGGATTTGGCGGACAGGATCCTGGCGATATTGACCTCGATCCAGTCAGCGAATTCTCGCACTTTCTCTGCAGCCTCCCGGCCGATCGGGGACAGGCTGTAATCGACATGCGGTGGCACCACCAGGTGGGAATACCGGTTGACGAACCCGTCGGCCTCCAAAGTCTGCAGCGTTTGCGCCAGCATCTTTTCACTGACGCCGCCCACGGTGCGGCGAAGTTCTGAAAACCGCTGATCTTTTTCCAGAAGCGCAATCAGCACCAACACGCCCCAACGGCTCGTGAGATGCCGCAGGATTTCGCGTGATGGACAGTTCTGGTTGAGCAGTTCCCCCTGCTGCATCAATTCGGACAAGGGCGCGCCGCTGTTCAGCACGCACTTGGGGGTTATTTCTGCCGTGTCGCTCATCCTGTTTTCCAGTTTTTTGTCCGAGATCCGATAAATCTCAAAACTAACCTTTTTGTACGTACTAACAAAAAGTAAGTGATCCGTCTACATGGGCAGCATCCGATGCATTTTCGAACGATCAACCTTCAAGGAGAAACACAATGATCGCAGTCACGGGTGCCAATGGTCAGCTGGGCCGTCTTGTCCTCAAACATCTTGCCGGCCTCACAGCCGAGCCAGTTCGCGCGCTTGTCCGCTCACCGGAAAAAGCGGGCGATCTTGCCACGGACCAGGTTTCGGTGGTGAAGGCTGATTACGATGATAGCGCCGCCCTGCCGGCTGCGTTGGAAGGTGTTGAGCGTCTTCTGCTGATCTCCGGATCGGAGGTCGGCAAGCGCGCGCCGCAGCACAAGGCCGTCATCGATGCAGCCAAGGCAGCCGGCGTGCGTTTCATCGTCTACACCAGCCTTCTCAACGTTCCGCAGTCCAGCCTCCAGCTGGGTGTGGAACATGCCGAAACGGAACGGATGCTGCGCGAAAGCGGCATTGCCCATGCCGTGCTGCGCAACGGCTGGTACATCGAGAATTTCGGCGGCACTGTAGCGGCTGCCCTTGCCCATGGTGCCGTTGCGGGCGCAAGCGGTGACGGCAAGTTTTCCGCCGCTGGACGCGAAGATTACGCAGAAGCCGCAGCCCGCACCGTTGCCGGCAGCGACCTGAGCACGCGAGCACTGGAACTTGGCGGATCACCTGCGTTCAGTCTTGCCGACCTGGCAGCAGAGCTCTCCAGCCAGTCCGGACGTGAGATACCGTTCAACAACCTGCCAGAAGCAACCTATGCCGGCATCCTGGTCCAGGCAGGTCTGCCGGAAGGCTTTGCAAATGTCCTCGCTGATTCCGACAGAGGCGCGTCTCAAGGCGAGCTCTTCACGACTTCCACGGCCCTGGAGGACCTGATCGGTCATCCGACCCGCTCGTTGAGTGATTTCATCTCCGAAAGCCTGAAAGCGAACGCCTGACGTCCGCTAAACGTCTGCTCCTGCACGAAGGCGGCCCTTTCGCCTTCGTGCAATCATTTGAATTTGTGGTCGGTTGGTTCAAGGATATTTGTTGGTTCCCCATCGGCGAACCTGTTAGGCAGATGGTTCTGCACTTTCCCGGTACCCGATCATGTCCCTTGCCAACGCATCCGATCCATACGTCCAGGACGGGCCTTACGCCTGGTTCCGGTTGGCGATTTCGATTTTGCTGAGCACCCTTGGTGGTGCCGGCATGTGGGCGGTTGTCATCGTTCTGCCCGCCGTCCAGACGGATTTCGGGATCGATCGTGCCGGAGCGTCCCTGCCCTACACCGCGACGATGTTCGGGTTTGCTGCGGGCAACTACCTGCTTGGCCGCGTCGTCGACCGTTACGGCATTGTCATACCCGTCATAGGCTCTGCTCTATCACTCGGTGCCGGCTTCGTTCTGGCCGCCTTTGCGCCGGATGTCTGGAGCTTCTCTCTGGCGCAGGGCCTGCTGATCGGTCTGGGCACCGCGGCCACATTCGGCCCGCTGATCGCCGACATCTCACACTGGTTCCTGAAACGGCGCGGTTTTGCGGTCGCCTGCGCCGCCTGCGGAAACTATCTCGCCGGTGTGCTCTGGCCATCGCTGATCCAGTGGAGCCTTGCGACGTCCGACTGGCGCCACACCTATATCCTCATCGGCGTCATCTGCCTTGTCGCCATGGTGCCGCTGGCCCTTTTGCTGCGCCGGCCGCCTCCGGACACCTCCTTGAGCACCGGCGCGGCCACGGCCCGTTTCGGTCGCCAGGACACCGGCCTGCCGCCTGCCATCCTGCAGGCTCTTCTCGTGGTCGCTGGTCTTGCATGCTGCGTCGCCATGTCGATGCCACAGGTTCACATCGTCGCCTATTGCGTCGATCTGGGTTATGGTGTTGCCCCTGGAGCGGACATGATCGCACTGATGACCGGTGCGGGTGTCATCAGCCGGCTGGCATCCGGATATATTGCCGACAAGATCGGCGGTGTCATGACCCTGCTGATCGGTTCCGTGCTGCAATGCGCCGCGCTGTTCCTGTTCATTCCCTTCAACGGCCTGGCTTCGCTCTACCTCGTGTCCCTCATCTTCGGTCTGTCGCAAGGCGGCATCGTGCCCAGCTATGCCGTGATCGTGCGAGAATACCTGCCGGCCCGCGAAGCTGGACAGCGTGTCGGCCTGGTGATCATGGCGACAATACTCGGCATGGCCCTCGGGGGCTGGCTGTCCGGCTGGATTTACGACCTCACAGGCTCCTACCAGGCCGCGTTCCTGAACGGTATCGCCTGGAACTTCCTCAACATGGCGGTGATGATCTTCATCTTCATGCGCGGCAAGATGAGGCCGACGGGCGCAGCGGCTTGAGACTGTGGTTCCGATGAACGGCCAGAGGACGCCAGTTACTTCAGAACGCTGAAGTTGCTGGTGATCAACCAGATCTGCGACAGCAGGACAACGCTGACGAGACCGATGTGATAAGCGGACTTGCGGATCCTCGTCGCGGCCAGCACCAGCACGATCATCACGATCTGACGCACAAGATACGCGGTTCCAAGATCGTTGAAATAATCGATCCCCTTCAGCCGCGAGTCCACGATGTCGAGCACGAACATCAGGGCAAGCAAGCCGTAGATCCAGGTCTGCCTGGCGTGAAAATAGTCCTTGTAGCTGGCGTATTCGCCCATCTTGTCCGGATAAAGCACGGCGGTAATAAAAAAGTAGAGTGCGGCAAAGGCGATGACGAACAGATAGCTTTCGAACGTCCAGACCTGAATGCGGCCAAGTGCGAATTCGAACCACCAGAAGTGAACGACGGACAAAAGCATGAACAACGACCACCCAAGGTGCACGCTGTAGATCTCTTCGCGTTGGGGATGCTGAACATACCGCGCGAGGCCATTGAGAAGCCGCGCAACACCCAGCCCGATCACCATGCCGATGATGATCCGGATGTGTGTGAATTCCGCAAGATTGGTAGGAAGTTTGTCCATGTGGGTCCGTTTTGGTCTCGATAGAGCAACACTATACAAATGCTGCCTGATGGAAACCGTCGAGATCTGCCACAACGAACCTTGAGCCGCGCTCTGACCAGCGACCGTTCAACCTGGCCCGGTTGAACGGTCGGACGCGGACCATGCGAGGTTCTAGTGTGCCTGACCCGTGCGGGAGCGCAGGAGGAGCACGAAGAAAATGCCGCCAATCAGCCCGGTGACAATGCCGATAGGCATATCCTCGGGGGACAGGAGCGTTCGTGCGATGATGTCCGCCCAGATCAGAAAGATTGCGCCAAGCATCATTGATGCCGGCAGAACCCGGCTATAATTGCCCCCTACCAGGAAGCGGGCAATATGCGGCACCATCAGCCCGACAAAGCCGATGATGCCTGAAAAGGCTACCATCACACCGGTGATCAGAGCTCCCAGCACAAACACCGTGAGACGGAACCGGGCAACCGGAATGCCGAGCGTCGACGCTGTTTCATCGCCGATGGTCATCGCATTGAGATCGGCAGACCGCAGCAGAAAATACGGCGCCACCAGCAGCAGAATGCCAAGCGGAAACGGCAGTTGAGCCCATTGGGCAAGGCCGAGACCGCCCAGCATCCAGAAGACAACCGTATGCGTTGCCCTCGGATCGCCCAGGAAAATCAGGATATTGGCGATCGCCATGATGATGAAGGACACGGCCACACCGGCCAGCACCAGCCGGTCGGCACTGGTTGCAGATGCAAACCGCGTCACCCCGAGCACCAGAAAAGTTGCCGCCAACGCACCGGCGAATGCCATCAGCGGAACGGTCATCAGCCCCAGGAAAAGACCAGTATGCAACAGCGCAAGAATGGCGCCAGCCGCTGCTCCGGACGAAATGCCAAGCAGATGCGGATCGGCCAGGGGATTGCGCGTGACGGATTGCAGGGCGGCGCCGACAACGGCCAGACCTGCGCCGACAAACCCGGCCAGAAGCGCCCGCGGAAACCGGATCTCCCAGACGATAGCCTCCCGGCCCTTGGACCAGTCCACGTCGAAATAGCCGGGCACCACGCCGTTGACGAGGACCTTGAAAACAGTGCTACCCGGGATCGGCACCGCACCTGCACCGATGGCGGCTACAATGGAAATAGCCAGCACCAGCACGCCGGCCAGAAGCAATACGCCATTCCCCCGCAACCGGCGCAGGCCAGCGCTTTTGGCCGTGAGCAGGCTCATGCCGGTCTATCGTTTCTGCCTGCAACGGCAGTTCGAAGCATCTTCTGCAAGGCTCACTCTCCCCAGAACGCTTCGGTGAGCTTTCCGATGGCCTTGAGGTTCCGCGGCCCCGGGGTTGCCTCGACATAGTCCAGCACGACAAAACGGTCGTTCTTGACGGCTGCAATATTAGCCAGAGCGGGATTGTGTTTCATGAAGTCGCGTTTCTGGTCAGCCGTCACTTCGCCGTAGTTGACGATCACGACCATGTCCGGGTCTTTTTCCACCACGGTTTCCCAGTCGACGGTTGCCCAGCTCTTTTCAAAATCGTCCATCACGTTGACGCCGCCGGCTGCCTCGATAAGCGCTGTCGGCATGGCATATCGTCCGGCGGTGAACGGCTTGTCCTCGCCGCTGTCGTAGACAAAGACCCGCAGCGGCTCTTCACCAGCAGGCACCGTTGCCGCGATCCGGTCCAGCTCCAGCTTGTAGGCCGCAACAAGATCGTGGGCTGTGTCTTCGACACCGAAGATCTTTCCGAGGTTGAGGAGGTCGTTATAGAGATCCTGCAGGGACGCCTTCGGCTTGTCGCCGATATGAATGCAGGATTCGGTCAGCTCGTAGACCTTGATGCCGAACGGCTCCAGCGTTTCAGGCGTCACTTCACCGCCCACCTTCATGCCGTAATTCCAGCCGGCGAAGAAGAAATCGGCGTCGGCCCCGATCAGCACTTCCTTGCTCGGATATTTCGACGCGAGTTCCGGAAGTTCGGCAACGCCCTCACGCATTTCCGCGTCCAGCGTCTTCCAGCCTGAAATGCCGGTATATCCAACCATGCGGTCGCGCAGGCCCAGTACCAGCATCATCTCGGTCAGGTTGACGTCATTCGAAACGGCTGCTTTGGGCGGCGTGTCGAAGGTCACTGTGCGGTTGCAGCTTTCCACGGTCGTTTGCGCAATTGCCGGTACAGACAGAAAGGCGAGCACGAGGCTCAGGGCAATCTTTTTCATTTTAAGTCTCCAGAAATTCAAAGATGGAAGGTCAGGTAGCGCTCGCGGCTGGCAGACAGTTGCTCCAGACGGACCTGTACCGAATAGGCTTGCTCAATGTTGCCGGGGGTCAGCACCGTCTCCGGCATTCCCTGGGCAACCAGTCGGCCCTCATGCAACAGCAAGACCTTGTCGCAGACACGGCTTGCCAGGTTGAGGTCGTGCAGGCTGGTGACAATGGTAATGTCCAGATCGGCAATCAGCTCGACGATCTCGAGCTGATGACGGATGTCCAGATGGTTCGTCGGCTCATCCAGCACCAGAAGCCTTGGTTCTTGCGCCAGCGCCCGGGCCACCATCACCCGTTGCCTTTCCCCCCCTGACAATGTGCCGAAGGCTCTTTTTGCATAGGACAGCAGATCCATTTTCCCGAGACAGTCATCGACGATCTCGGCGTCCCGCTTGCCTGCGCCGGCAATACCGGTTGCATGGGGACGCCGACCGAGTGTGACGATCTCGCGCACGGACAAGGCAAAGTCGGTCGGCTGCTCCTGAAGCACGGCGGCGATCGTTTTGGCAGCCTCCCTGGCACTGATGTGCCAGAGGTCCGTGCCATCCAGAAGGATTTCGCCCGTTTTCGGTTTCAGGAAGCGATAGAGCAGCCGCAACAGGGTGGATTTGCCGGCACCATTGGCGCCGGCAATTCCAAGAACCTCACCGGCAGGCAGATCGAAGCTGAGCGGATGCAGAATGGTTTTGCCCTGCCCCGTCTTCCAGCTGACCTCCCGGACAAACAGATCGACCCCCGTCATGAGAACGCCGTCGCGTCTGCTTCCGAAACGATCATCGCTGCCGGAAGCCGGCCTTGCGATGCGCTCCAGCGCTTGCCGTGGCTTTCCTCGGTCACCTCGCATCCATTTTCAATCTGGCGATACCGATTGGCGTAGTCGACAAGGTCATCGATGTCCGTATCGTCCTCAATGTCCCCAAAGAGGTAGATCGCCTTGTCGGTGGCCTTGAATGCCAGCGTGCAAGGTCTCGAACAGCTCTCCATGTCGGCTGTTCCACTGATTTCGAATTCGTCTCCAACAACAGGCACTGCCTGTGCCATTGCACTCTTCAGCTTGCAGATCAGCCCATATCCGGGATGGCAAGTCTGCCCATTGTGACGACAGGTCGTGCAAACAAATATCTTGTGCGGATCATTGCCCATGACGCGCCTCCACGGCTTCTGCCAGTGAACCGACAGGAGGCTGCGGAAAAGCAAAGGCATTGCTTTCCTCGTTGCACTGGGCACGGCCGGATCGGGTACGTTTGGCACAATCATCATGTAATGTTATTACATTACCTATGTTCTTGCTGACAACAGATTTTTGCAGCCCATCCGGAACCATCGCGCGTGCTGCGCGCGTCGCCAGCGGATCAGCCTCGGTCAGGAGGTTGGCAAGTCTTGAGAATTCAGCAGAAAATTTCCGGTTCATATCGCCCTCCGCGATTTCGCGGGGCAGTCAGGAACCGAATGTGCAACTTTGCCGGCAGGTGCCGATTGGCCATGTCACTCACTCCTCCGGGGCACCCCGCCCGGGTTAAGGTTTAAGGTGAAATGGCAGGTCTCCTGACTTGCGGGTCATTGCTTGCCTGATCCTTCCCGGGGTCTCCCCAGTGGCGCTTTCAGGTTTGCTCACCGCTCACAGTTGCGGGGGCAGTCACGGATTTGCAGCCTTTCGGGCTCGTCGCACCGTGTTCCCTTTTAATCCCGGTCCGGAGTTCGGAGTCGGGAACCATCTCTTCCTAAGTGCGCGAACGCCTGAAAAATGTCAAAGACTTTTGCGGGTCGCCGCTCTTGTCTGAAAGCACGACAGGATTGCCTGCAAGCGGAAACGCCCAGCCGCCTCGGCAGGATTGACCCTTGCCTTCAAGGCTCAAAAATCTTACCTCCGATCCATGAAACAGGATGCCCTTCCCCCGCGCGCCGCAGCGCGCCCCCTCACCCTTGAGACCCACGGCATTACCCGCCAGGACGACTTCGCCTGGCTGAGGGCGGACAACTGGCAGGAGGTCATGAAGGACCCGTCCGTGCTGGATGCCGACATCCGCAGCTATCTGGAAGCGGAAAATGCCTATCACGAAGCGCAGATGGCACCGACGAAGGCTCTGCAGGAGAAGCTTTTTGCGGAGATGCGCGGCCGCATCAAGGAAGACGACAGCTCGGTTCCTGCGCCCGACGGGCCCTTCGCTTACGGCCTCAAGTATGAAACCGGCGGCCAGCAACCGGTTTTCTTTCGCACCCCGCGTGACGGTGGCGCGGAAACGGTTCTTCTCCATGGCGACAAGGAAGCCGAAGGAACGGCATATTTCCGGATCGGCGGCGTCAGCCAGTCGACGGATCACAAGCTCATCGCCTGGGCCTATGACGACAAGGGCTCGGAATATTATTCACTGAAGCTGCGCGACGCCCAGTCTGCCAAGGATTTCGACTACGCCATCGAGGACACGGGCGGCGGCGGCGTCTTCTCGGAAGACAGCCGCTATGTCTTCTACGTTCGCCTCGACGCCAACCACCGGCCCTCGAAACTCTTCCGTCACGAAGTCGGTTCCGACCCTGCGAGCGACGTTCTCGTCTACGAGGAAAAGGATGCCGGCTTCTTCATGGGAGTCGGCAAGACCCAGTCCGGCGACACCATCGTCATCGACATTCACGATCACGAGACGTCCGAAGTCTGGATGATCCCGGCCACCGACCCGACCGCCGAACCGGTGCTTGTCGCAGAGCGCGAGACCGGTATCGAGTATTCCATCGACGATCACGGCGACACACTCTACATCCTGACCAACGCAGGCGGCGCCGAGGACTTCATGATCGTCACTGCGCCGAAAGGCAATCCCGGCCGCGAAAACTGGTCCGATCTTGTGCCCCACAAGGCAGGATGCCTGATCCTGTCGCATTGCGTCTACAAGTCCTTCATGACGCGGCTGGAGCGCGAAGACGGCTTGCCGCGCATCGTGATCCGCCGGCTTGCAGACAACATCGAGCACTCCATCGCCTTCGACGAGGAAGCCTATTCGCTCGGCCTTGGCGGCGGCTACGAGTTCGACACGAGCACGATCCGCTTTACCTATTCCTCGATGACAACGCCATCGCAGACCTTCGACTACAATGTCGAGACCCGCGAGCGTGTTCTGCGCAAGGAACAGGAAGTGCCTTCCGGCCATGATGCGGACGACTATGTCACCCGCCGGTTGATGGCTCCCGCAGCCGACGGCGAGACCGTGCCGGTGTCTGTGCTCTACCGCAAGGACACCAAGCTCGACGGTTCCGCACCTCTGCTGCTTTACGGCTATGGTTCCTACGGCATCACCATTCCGGCGAGCTTCAACACCAACTGCCTGTCGCTGGTCGACCGGGGGTTCGTCTACGCCATCGCCCATATTCGCGGCGGCAAGGACAAGGGCTTCCACTGGTACAAGGATGGGCGGCGCGAGAACAAGAAGAATACCTTCACCGACTTCATAGCCGCAGCAGACCATCTTGTTGCGGAAAACTTCACCTCGCACGACCGTATCGTCGCTCAGGGCGGCTCGGCCGGCGGCATGCTGATGGGGGCGATTGCCAATCTGGCACCGGAAAAATTCGGAGGCATCATTGCCGAAGTTCCGTTTGTCGACGTTCTGTCGACCATGCTGGACGACACGCTGCCGCTCACGCCGCCGGAATGGCCGGAATGGGGCAACCCCATCACGGACAAGGCAGCCTACGATTACATCGCGTCCTGCTCGCCCTACGACAACGTCGAGGCAATGGCCTATCCGGCCATCCTGGCGGTAGGCGGATTGACCGATCCGCGCGTAACCTACTGGGAGCCGGCCAAATGGGTTGCCAAGCTGCGGGCAACCGGCACAGGTGACAAGCTGCTGATGCTGAAAACCAACATGGAAGCCGGCCATGGCGGCGCTTCCGGCCGTTTCGACCGGCTGAAGGAAGTCGCCGAAACCCAGGCCTTTGCCCTTTTGGTGACCGACAAGGCCTGACACCTCGTCAGACCCGAAGATTTTCCGGGCGTGCGGAGTAGTTCGCACGCCCGGAACCCTAAATTCCTTTCACACGCCCTTGCGGGTACCGCCCGAGCGAACGTGACTTGATTTTGACCAAGTCTTCGGCTCATGTGAGAGTTGTTGCAAATCAATCAATTGAACGGTCCTGGACCGTACCGATGCTGTTCACTGGAGCCCGTGATGACCTGCTACCGCACACTTCCACACCGCCTTGCTGATGGGCTGAAAAAGGGGTTGCGCCTGGTTCCGGTCATGGCCGCCACGCTGTGCCTTGCCGCATGCCAGTCCTACGACACGACCGGCGGCAATGTGGTGGAAACGCTGCTGTTCTCCCCTACCTTCACCAAGAACCGGCAGGACATTCCCAGCACATACAACACAGCTTATGACTGCCGCACCTTTACCGGCAGCGGCTGGAAAGGCATTGCCGGTGGCAAGGTCTTCAATTTCAGCCAGAAATACATCATTTCCCAGGCCGGTTGCTTCAAGACTCAAGGCGAATGCAACGCATGGCTTGCGGTCATGTCCAGCTACATCGATCAGCCGCGCTACATCCGCTGCAATCCCTACACTGCGTAGGACATCAAGCAGATCTTGCAGGATCACGCTGGACGACAGTCCCCTGAAACACGGGAAGCGCTGCCATGAACGGTTCCATGTAATCAAGCAGGCAGCGCTTCCCGTGTTTCAGGGGACTGTCGTCCAGCGTGATCCTGCAAGATCTGCTTGATGTCCTACGCAGTGTAGGGATTGCAGCGGATGTAGCGCGGCTGATCGATGTAGCTGGACATGACCGCAAGCCATGCGTTGCATTCGCCTTGAGTCTTGAAGCAACCGGCCTGGGAAATGATGTATTTCTGGCTGAAATTGAAGACCTTGCCACCGGCAATGCCTTTCCAGCCGCTGCCGGTAAAGGTGCGGCAGTCATAAGCTGTGTTGTATGTGCTGGGAATGTCCTGCCGGTTCTTGGTGAAGGTAGGGGAGAACAGCAGCGTTTCCACCACATTGCCGCCGGTCGTGTCGTAGGACTGGCATGCGGCAAGGCACAGCGTGGCGGCCATGACCGGAACCAGGCGCAACCCCTTTTTCAGCCCATCAGCAAGGCGGTGTGGAAGTGTGCGGTAGCAGGTCATCACGGGCTCCAGTGAACAGCATCGGTACGGTCCAGGACCGTTCAATTGATTGATTTGCAACAACTCTCACATGAGCCGAAGACTTGGTCAAAATCAAGTCACGTTCGCTCGGGCGGTACCCGCAAGGGCGTGTGAAAGGAATTTAGGGTTCCGGGCGTGCGAACTACTCCGCACGCCCGGAAAATCTTCGGGTCTGACGAGGTGTCAGGCCTTGTCGGTCACCAAAAGGGCAAAGGCCTGGGTTTCGGCGACTTCCTTCAGCCGGTCGAAACGGCCGGAAGCGCCGCCATGGCCGGCTTCCATGTTGGTTTTCAGCATCAGCAGCTTGTCACCTGTGCCGGTTGCCCGCAGCTTGGCAACCCATTTGGCCGGCTCCCAGTAGGTTACGCGCGGATCGGTCAATCCGCCTACCGCCAGGATGGCCGGATAGGCCATTGCCTCGACGTTGTCGTAGGGCGAGCAGGACGCGATGTAATCGTAGGCTGCCTTGTCCGTGATGGGGTTGCCCCATTCCGGCCATTCCGGCGGCGTGAGCGGCAGCGTGTCGTCCAGCATGGTCGACAGAACGTCGACAAACGGAACTTCGGCAATGATGCCTCCGAATTTTTCCGGTGCCAGATTGGCAATCGCCCCCATCAGCATGCCGCCGGCCGAGCCGCCCTGAGCGACGATACGGTCGTGCGAGGTGAAGTTTTCCGCAACAAGATGGTCTGCTGCGGCTATGAAGTCGGTGAAGGTATTCTTCTTGTTCTCGCGCCGCCCATCCTTGTACCAGTGGAAGCCCTTGTCCTTGCCGCCGCGAATATGGGCGATGGCGTAGACGAACCCCCGGTCGACCAGCGACAGGCAGTTGGTGTTGAAGCTCGCCGGAATGGTGATGCCGTAGGAACCATAGCCGTAAAGCAGCAGAGGTGCGGAGCCGTCGAGCCTGGTGTCCTTGCGGTAGAGCACAGACACCGGCACGGTCTCGCCGTCGGCCGCGGGAGCCAT